>Ga0114906_1000136_pt1 | contig 43887 bp, 46 predicted proteins | sample MalvirDeepMed_M9_FD_89687 | JGI IMG/M metagenome (GOLD analysis project Ga0114906, IMG submission 89687) | Marine viral communities from the Global Malaspina Expedition - Malaspina viral metaG DeepMed_M9 | ecosystem: Environmental > Aquatic > Marine > Oceanic | place: Mediterranean Sea...
CCTTGTGTGCCGCGCGCGCGCCCGCCCCCGCGAACACTAATCCACTCAAACAATCCCCAACTTTCCGGGATGCACCATTTATTCATCCCCCGACCCTAAAATCCCTTCAGAGCGAGGCATTAACTGCCGCCCGAGATGCACCGAACGGACACCTACATTACCGGAGTGTCTAACTAGTTCACGATTTGAGCTAGTTCTGTACGTGATTCATTCATGTCTGGCAGTTTCTTGCAGACGGTGCGGACGCAAAATTACGGAGAGAACCTGCTAGCGGATAGCATGGGGAGCATAGGGGGCATAGGACGGACGTAAGGTTCCCAACGGAGGAATACCCCAGCATCAGACTTCCGTTACGCAGATATCACCACGTCAGGCAGGTCTAGTATCTGCCGGTCAATACATACCGTTGTGAATTAGCTGTGGTGGGGGCAGGCGTGCAGAAAAGGCCTCCACCGAAGGGTTAGTCCGATGGAGGTAAGTTTTCCATTGAAGGGCTAAGCTAAGAAGGTCCCAGTGGTGTAGGGAGGATAAATCAATTCGGAGGGGGTGGAGGGTTCCCCCGAATGCGATTCCACCAACGAAACCTTACCTCCTAGCCTAGTACTAACTAGTACTAGTCTTAAGATTAGTACTTGTCAAGTACCTTAGGCTAGTACTTATCTAGGCTAGTACTAGCCTAGACTAGCACTAATTAGAATAGTACTAATTAGGTTAGTACTAATTAGGCTAGTACTCTTCGTACAGTACTAGCACGGCTGGTACTGTAGGAATATTTTGTGTAGTACTAGTATAAGCTAGTACTGATTAGAATAGTACTAAACTTAAGGCTAGCTAGTACTAAGAGAGAATATCTTATAAGAAAGAATTATCCTTGATGTTAGTTATATGTTTCCTGTATGTTGGTTAAGTGATTAGGCTCAGTGATTAAGTATGCACCGACCGGGGAGGGTTGGTGTTTTGTGGCAGTATCTTGGTGGAGGAAGTCGTGAGCCGTTCTAAGTACAGTCCTGCCGAGGCAGTTAAACAGCGTGAGCGTGCTCAGATGCGGATGATACCCTATGTGCGTACTCAGTTCGTTGATGAATTTCTCAGCCCGCACAAGTCGTGTCAGTACATGGGAGGATCTGAGATCGGACCTATCTGCGGTGAGCCGTCAGTTCCGGATTATTCGTACTGTGAAAATCACAAGAAAGAATGCTATGTCCCCCGTAAGTAGGGTGGAGGGTGATAAATGCGTGCCCCTGGATGGACGAAGCGTCTTGAAGCATGGCTGCATGTAGCCGTCTTCAAGAAATTCCATGAGCATTGCCTTATCGGTGACAAACCGTTCTTCCGTAAGGAAATGCTTGCTGCAACCAGGGACCTCGAAGAGGGCTATCCTCTGATTCGTGCAGAGGTCGATAAGCTCATGGAGAGGTACGACGAGCTAACACCGTTCCAGACCATGTCCCCGGATCAGGAGAGCATCTCCGATGACGACCGGTGGAAGTTCTTCTTTCTTAAATGCGCCGGAATAAAATTCAAAAAAAACATCGCTCTCCTGCCCGACACCATGAGTATCGTTGGCAGGCATAAACAGATTGTCTCTGCCTATCTCTCCATACTGGCACCGGGGAAATCATTGCCCCAACATCAGGGACCATGGTCCGGAGTGCTACGCGCTCATCTCGGTGTCATTGTTCCACTGGCAGGGGGGAATCCTGACTATCCATTGAACAGGCAGCACTGCCATCTGATCGTTGCCAACACCGTCTATCTCTGGAAAGAAGGAGAGGTCGTCTTCTTTGATGATACCTACCCCCATGAAGCCCACAATCCTACCAAGGGTATCCGTGTCGTTCTTTTCATGGATGTCCTGCGACCGATGGCCCATCCCTATGACTGGATAAACCGATGTATCCTGGCAGTGGTGTGGATGTTGCCGTATGTCTGGGTGCCCTATTTCCGCCATAAAAAATGGGAGCGGGAATTCCATGGCTGATGAGGCAGTGGGTACCGAGACGGCGTTCAAGCCGTTCGAGGCAGAGATCAAGCTCTTCCAGATTGTCGACTTCATGCTGTGCCAGACAACGCTGCCCATGGTTATGGTGGACGCACTCAATGATGAACTGGATCGTCTCAGGGCAGATAAGGACAGGGGAAGCCATTCCCATACCCTGGTAGGGCAGATCAAGAAGGGGGAGCAACTGGCGTTGCCCAGAGAGAACCCCGTGTTCGGCAAGGTCTATACCCTGGTCGAACAGCTTGCCATGACGTATGTGGATTCCTTCGGCAAGCTGACTTCTCTGACCGGGGAAATCCCCTGGGTGGGAGCGCAATGCAAGGACTTGTGGTCGGTGCATATGTTCTCCGGGGATTACAATCCCATGCATGATCATGGCAGCGATACCGAAGCAGGAATGTCGTTCGTGTTCTGGACGCGAGTACCGGAGAACATGAGGAATGCGGAGGTGGATAACCTGTTCGACTCGTCAGGCTATCTGGATGGCTGCATAAAATTCTTCAATGGACCCTTCGCTCAACGGGGTCCCATGCAATTCAGGCCACCGAAAGTGCTGGATATCGTGCCTGAGCCTGGGAAGTTCGTCATCTTCCCGCATTGGCTCAACCACACGGTCTATCCATTCACGGCGGACGGTGAGCGCACCACCATATCCGGGAATGTTAACTTGTTTTCAAAAACCCCAGAGGAAATGGAAAAGGAGCAGGCCGGAGATGACAAAGCGCCAGAAGCAGTGTCTTGATTTTATCCTGCGGTTCTGGGAGCAGAATCATTATGGGCCAAGTTATCAGGAAATATCCGAAGCCCTCGGGATGAGCCAGAGGTCGGGAGCCTATCGGATGGTTAATTTGCTGTGTGAACGAGGGGTTCTTGTGAAGCGCCCTGGTCGTGCGAGGGCGATCTATCCGGCGGGAGGTGGCGATGAGAGAGAAGTATGACAATTATCCAACGCCAGAGAAAATCGTGGAGTGCATGGTGCGGGAGTTTCTCGACGTTCAAATAAGTGCCGTCAAGATGGGGAATATCCGCCCGCCAATTCCCGTCTGGGACCCTTGTGCCGGGGATGGCAGAATTGCCAAGAAGGTTCGCTCACATGGGGTTGAGGCCATAGAGACGGATATTGTTACCGGCGATGATTTCTTTGATTATGACACGCCGATGTCGCCCATCCTCATAACCAATCCTCCCTTCTCAAAAATAAGGGAGTTCATTAATCATGCATTCAGTATCGGCGTGATGTCCATGGCCCTGGTCTGTTCGGAGCGGCTGTGGGCCTGCCAGAAGGGACGTGCGCAGTTTCTCAAGTACCGGCCCAGCCGGTTTGCCATGATGGATTGGCGTGAAGATTATCTTGGTAAGGGCGGTTCTCCGGATCGTGCTCTGGCAGTGGCCATCTGGGAAGAGCCGTGTGCTCATATCTGCCGGTATGAAGTGTGGTCCAAGAAGCCGGATTTGTATCCCAGGTTTGATTTTTCGTCTTTCGAGAGGACTGCTTGATCCTTGTGATAGCCGCACCGATGGCTTGAAGCGGATGGTTGAAGTATCGAATCAATTGCTGGCCACCGAAGAGACCGCTTCGGAAATCATACGCGAGCTAATCGTTGCCAATGGCTGGCAGTATGAGTCTGAGTATGAATTGCCCAGCGGTAAGCGTATTGATTATTTGGTTGCCGCCGAGGATGGGAATATTCAGTTTGGTATCGAGTGTAAGCGGCGGATGTCGTATTCGTATGAATATGGGGAGGAGATGAGTGCCAAAACGCTGGCGGATCATTTCCAGCAGGCGGTGGCTTATGCAGAGGAGTTGGAGGTGCCCGTATTTCTGGGTCCGGTCCTGCATGATGGTGGCAGGAAGAGCGATTTATACAGGGGCGGCAGCAATATGTCCTCGCTCGCTGCGCTGAATATATTTGGGGGGCGCTTGAATGTTGGAACCCTGGTGAACATGCATTCTCGTTGGCGTACATATTGGTTGATGATTTTACGGGGCGCTGCCTTCTGGGGCTATCATTGGGGGAGCGATGCCCATGTCTTCAATGAAGACCGCCTATCGGCGGCTAGGGTATCCGGGGCCAAGAAGGGGCGTGTTCCTCTGGCTTCCATGGTCAAGGACAGGGTAGACGCTGAAAATGATCTTCCGTGGATATCGTGGATGAGAGAAAATTTCGATGGTCTGGATACTTGAGGGGTTGGTCGGTAAATATTGACATGCAAATATTGATGGGCACATTATGTTGAGGTTGATGCGGGAACGTGTCCATACTTGGTATAGAGGCTTCTTGCTTGGCGATTTCCGGCCCACAGCTTGATGCGTATATTCAGAAAGCAGCGGGGCTCCCCTATGAGGAGCAGAGGGAAATTCTCGCTCTGCTTGAGCGCCTTGAAGAAGTCACCGCCCGAGAAAAGGTGGCGAAGAATTTTCTCCCTTTTGTAAAGAGCGTGTGGCCTGCCTTCATTGAAGGCTCCCATCACAAGATCATGGCCGATGCCTTTGAGCGTGTGGCTAACGGTAAGCTCAAGAGGCTTATCGTTAATATACCTCCTCGCCATACCAAATCGGAGTTTGCCAGCTTTCTATTGCCAGCTTGGTTCATCGGGAGAAACCCCGCTGGAAAGGTCATCCAGACGGCCCACACGGCTGAACTTGCGGTGGGCTTTGGCAGGAAGGTCAGGAACCTTGTTGGCCGGGAGGACTTCCAGGCCGCCTTCCCAGGCGTGAAGTTGCGTCAGGACAGTAAGGCCGCAGGCCGCTGGAACACCAATGAGGAGGGTGAGTATTTTGCCATCGGCGTTGGCGGTGCGGTGACCGGTAAGGGTGCTGACCTCCTGATCATCGATGATCCGCATAGTGAACAGGAAGCGAAATCCCCCGATCCGAGAATATTTGATCCCGTCTATGAGTGGTATACCTCAGGCCCTCGCCAGAGGTTACAGCCCGGTGGTTCCATCGTCGTCGTGATGACCCGCTGGCATCAACGTGATTTGACCGGTCAATTGTTAAAGTCAGCCCATCAGAGAGATGGTTCGGATGAATGGGAGATTATTCAGCTTCCCGCCATCCTGCCATCTGGCAATTCCCTGTGGCCGGAATACTGGTCGAAGGAGGAATTGGAGAGGCTCAAGGCCGAACTGCCCGCCGCCAAGTGGTCTGCCCAGTATCAGCAGGACCCCACGGCTGAAGAGCAGGCCATGGTCAAGAGGGACTGGTGGCGTATCTGGGAGGAGGACGAGCCGCCATCCTGCGAGTTTGTCATCCAGTCATGGGATACTGCCTTCCTGAAGACGCAACGCTCAGATTACTCGGCGTGTACGACATGGGGCGTTTTCTATCACCCTAATGACGACGGCACCGATACTGCTAATATCATCTTGCTGGATGCATTCAAGGATCGGATGGAGTTTCCAGAACTGAAGAAGGTGGCTCAAAAAACCTACAATCAGTGGGAGCCGGATGCCTGTATCGTTGAGGCAAAGGCGGCTGGGTCGCCGTTGATTTTTGAATTGCGGCAGATGGGTATCCCGGTAAGTGATTTCACCCCATCCAGGGGCAATGACAAGATCGCAAGGGTGAATGCCGTCAGTGATCTTTTTGCTTCTGGTATTGTCTGGGCTCCAAACAAAAGCTGGGCAGAAGAGGTCATGGAGGAGTTTGCCTCTTTTCCTGTGGGCGAGCATGATGATCTTGTCGATAGCAGTACGCAGGCCTTGTTGCGTTTCCGGCAGGGCGGCTTTATTAGAGTTGCTTCTGACTATGAGGAGCAGGAGATGCCCTTGCAACGGGCGGAATATTATTAGGAGGCAGAGATGCACAAGCCAAAAGTGATAGGGCGTACCATAGGTGAGCAGGTCCCGCGTAAGCAGATTCCAATCAAGGGAACCGGGGCCGCAACCAAGGGCACCAAGTTCTATGCCTATGCGGATCAGATCACGGATACCGCGCAGAAGCCGCCTGCCGACTGGGTCTCCAATATCAAGAAGGTCTAGTCCATGGCGATTGACAAAAGCATAGCCCAGGCTCCTACCCGCACCGAAAGCACGGTAACCGAGGAGGAGCTTCAGGGGCTCGATCCGGAGACCGGGGTTGGGTCTTCGGTCGAGATTGCTGTTGTCAATCCAGAGGTTGTTTCCATCTCGACTGATGATGGTGGTGTGGTTATCGACTTCGATCCCACGGGTGGAGAGACTAACGGCGAGGGGGACTTTGATTCTAATCTTGCCGACTATATGGAGGACGATGTCCTTGGGCGTCTGGCTTCTCAGTTGAATGGGGATTTTGAGTCAGATCGAAATTCCCGAGCCGACTGGGCGCGCTCGTATACGAGAGGCCTCGATCTTCTTGGTCTGAAGGCGGATGACAGAACAACGCCATGGCCCGGTGCTTGCGGTGTTTATCATCCCATCCTGACGGAGGCAGTGGTCAGGTTTCAGTCACAGGCGGTGATGGAACTGTTCCCGGCCTCTGGTCCGGTAAAGACAAAAATTATTGGCGATATCACGGATCAGAAGGAAGAGCAGGCGCTGCGTATTCAGCAGCACATGAATTATTTGCTAACCGAGAAGATGACGGAGTTCAGGCCGGAAACGGAGCAGATGTTGTTTTCCCTGCCCCTTGCTGGATCGTCATTCAAGAAGGTTTATTACGATCCGAATATGGGGCGTGTCTGCTCCCATTTTGTTCCGGCAGAGGATTTCGTTGTTTCTTACGGGGCCTCCGATCTTCAGACGGCCTCGCGTTATACGCACATGATGCGGAAGAGTAAGAATGACATCCGCAAATTACAGGTGGCGGGGCTTTACCGCGATATAGAACTGTCGCCCAATGCTCCGGAATATTCGGATATTCAAGAGAAGTACGATGAGCTTGAGGGTGAGAGCCCCACCTATGAGCATGATGATCGTTATGTTCTGCTAGAGGTACATGTCGATCTTGATCTTGAGGGCTATGAAGACGTTGACGATGACGAAGAGCAAACCGGGATTGCCCTTCCCTACGTCGTCACTCTTGTGAAGGGCGGTAGTTCTGTCCTGTCGATAAGGCGAAACTGGTATGAGGACGATCCTCTGCGAATGAAGAGGCTGCATTTCGTTCATTACCAGTATATGCCCGGTCTGGGATTTTATGGTTTTGGTCTGACCCATCTGATTGGCGGGATTGCCAAGTCGGCTACGTCTCTTCTTCGTCAGCTTGTCGACGCCGGGACGCTATCGAATCTGCCGGGAGGATTGAAAGCGAGAGGGCTTCGCATCAAGGGCGATGACTCTCCGATCATGCCGGGTGAGTTCAGGGATGTTGATGTTCCGGGCGGGGCCATTAAGGACAACATCACTTTCCTTCCCTATAAAGAGCCAAGCAATGTTCTTCATTCCCTGCTGGGTGAGATGGTTGAGGAGGGGAGAAGGTTTGCTTCAATCACTGATCTGAAGCTGGCCGACATGAAGCAGGATGCTCCGGTAGGTACCACCCTGGCGCTTATCGAGCGGTCGATGAAAGTGATGTCGGCTATTCAGGCGCGGCTCCATGACGCCATGCGCAAGGAGTTCATTCTGATTGCTGGTATCGTCCGTGATTATGCGGAAGACGAATATGAATATAAGACCGATGATAAGGAGGCCATAAAGAGCGATGACTTCGATGGCCGGGTAGATATCATTCCGGTGTCCGACCCTAACGCTGCGACCATGAGTCAGCGGATCATGCAGTATCAGGCTGCGCTTCAACTCTCTCAGAGCGCTCCTCAAATGTACGATCTGCCTGAACTGCATCGTCAGATGTTGGACGTTCTTGGAATACAGGATGCTGAGAAGATCATCCCCCTGAGTGAGGAGATGAAGCCTCGTGATCCTGTTTCAGAAAACATGGATGTGTTGAACGGGAAGCCGTTGAAGGCGTTTATCCGTCAGGATCAGGAGGCTCATATTCAAGTGCATATGGCTGCCATACAGGACCCGAAGATACAGCAGCTTGTTTCTCAAAGTCCGATGGCGTCGGTGATCGGGGCTGCGATGGCGTCTCATGTGCAGGAGCATCTTGGCTTTATGTATCGTCGGGAAATTGAAAAGCAGCTTGGTCTGGAGCTTCCGCCTCCTGGCACTGAGTTGCCTGAGGACATTGAAGCCAAGCTGTCACGGCTTATTGCCGAGGCTGCCGAACGGTTGTTCAACAAGAATGTGTCTGAGGCCCAGCAGCAGAAGGCCCAGGAGCAGATGCAAGACCCGATGTTCCAGTTGCAGAAGCAAGAGCTTGAGCTTCGGGCTGCAGATATTAAGAGGAAGGCAGATACCGATAAGGCGAGAATTATGTTCAACGCCGAGAAGGAGAGGTCTTCTCAGGAGCTTGAGCGTGAAGAGATGGAACAGAAGGCAGAGCTTGAGGGCGTCAAGCTGGGAGTTGAGATAGCAAAATCCCAGAACGAGGCTGCTTCGAAGGTTTCTGAGGGAGAGGAAAAAGCGGCTCTGGACAGAGCGCGTCTCTCAGCCGAAGTGGCGAAGGCGCTGCTGGATGATGATGCGAAACGTGGCGGGGGTGGTTAATATTGCTTGATGAATCTTTATTTTCGGCATATCGAAAGGTATTGCGTGGATTGATGAACGAGCGCGCTGACGATCTTGCCATGGGGGGCGCTCCGACCTTTGATGCGTATCAGAAGGTGGTTGGCATTATCGAGGGTCTTGCGACAGCCGAAAGGGAGTTGCTGGACCTCTTGGATAAACAAAAGAAGATGGAAGATGGATCGGGATAACTGAACAATGTTTCACATGAAACATCGGGGCAGATCGGCACTGCCTGCCATTAGGCTAACAAACGCAGGGGGGAAGCGTCCCTCTCGCCTTAGGGTAAAAATGACGCAAGGAGAGACCTTTGTCCGATAAAAATGTTGTTGAGTTTAGTGAGGAGAAGGAAAAGAAAGTAGCCAGTCAACTGCCGCGTCCTTGCTCTTATCATATATTGGTGGCGCTTCCTGAGCAGGAAGAGACGACGGAAGGTGGTATATACATCCCGGATAATGTTCGGGAGCGTGAGGAAATGGGCGGCATCACTGCCTATGTCTTGGCGCTTGGCCCTTCCTGCTATGTAGAGACCCCGCAAAGAAAATTCCCTAGTGGGGCGTATTGTGAGGTGGGAGACTGGATTATCATGCGGGCATATTCGGGAACGCGCCTTGATATTCATGGGAAAAAGTTCAGAATTATTACCGATGATGTGCCTCAGGCCATTGTCGATGATCCGAGAGGGGTGGTTAGAGGATGAGTAATCAACCTGCGACCCAAGCGGCTCCCTCAGAAGACGAGGGACTTCAAGAAGATTTCTTTAATGAGGAGAAATCTGACAGCTTCACCGATCCTGTCGATGTGTTGTCGGGCGATGCTCCAGAGATAGAAGTATCTGTCGTGGATGACACGCCTGAGGCGGATCGAAATCGTCCGCCTCGGGGTGAGGTTTCGGAGGATATAGACGAAGACATTCCTGGCCTGTCTGATCGTGTCAAGACGCGCTTTGATACACTCCGATATGAGTTCCACAACGAGCGCCGTGAAAAAGAAGTGGCGCAGCGCGAGAATAATGAAGCCGTTCGTTATGCTCAGAACGTGCAAGAGCAAAATAAGACGCTCAAGGATCAATTATCGAACAGCCGGAGATTGCTTTACGATCAGGTTTCGGCAAAGAGCGATGTTGAGATTGATGCCGCCAAGCAGAGGTTCAAGGAGGCGTATGAGACTGGCGATGCAGACGGCATTGCCGAGGCGCAGTCGGAAGTTTCCCGACTTCACGCAGAACGTACCCATTACAATGTCTCTGCTCCCGATGTTTATCCTGGCGAACAGCCTGTGCAGCAAGGGATGGAGGGGCAGGAGCAGCAACAGCAGCACGTTCCTCCTCCGGACCCGAAGGCGGTCGCTTGGTTGCAGCAAAATCCATGGTTTCAAAAGCCCGGTTATGAGCAAATGACGGGCTTTGCCATTGGCGTACACGAACAACTTGTTCGCAAGGGCTATAATCCCTTGGTTCATAATGAATATTATGAGATTGTGAATAAGGAGCTTAGGGATAAGTTCCCATCTAGTTTCGAGAAGGCAGCATCCTCTGGAAGTGGGGCTCCGACTTCTCGAAAGACCCCGGTGGTCGCTCCCGCAGGTCGCGGTAGTAAAAAGCCGAGCAAAGTGGAGTTATCTTCCTCCCAGGTTCGCCTCGCCAGTAAACTTGGGATAACGCCGGAACAGTATGCGGCACAGGTTGTGAAGGAGATGGCCAATGGCTGACATATCGGCAGATGAGCGCACAACGCGAGAGGCTGAATCTCGTGAAGCAAGTGAGAGAGAGAAGCCCTGGGAGCCTCCCCAGGTATTGCCCGATCCTGCTCCGCAGGATGGATGGGTTTTTCGTTGGATCAGGACATCAACCATGGGGAATCAGGACAATGTTAATGTGTCCAAGAGGTTCCGCGAAGGGTGGGAACCCGTAAGATCGGAAGATCACCCGGAAATGATGTTGGCCTCAGATCGGGGCAGTCAGTACGAAGGGAACATCGAGGTGGGCGGACTTCTTCTGTGCAAGACAAGCCAGAAGAATTTTGTTGCAAGGGCAGACTACTACGCTGACCTCTCTCGTAAGCAGAACGAATCAGTTAATCACAACTTCATGCGAGATGATGATCCGCGTATGCCTAAGATTAGTGAATCTAAGACACGGGTCACTTTCGGTGGTGGGGCAAAGCCTTCATAGGGTTTCCCCATTTTGTGTTAACACTGTCCTTTGGAAGGAGGATACATAAATGGCTACTACAGCAGCCCCTTATGGCTTCCGTCCTGTTGGTGTTCTCGGCGCTGGCACTTTTTCTGGTGCCACACGGCAATACAAGGTCACCAATAGTTATGGAACCAGCATCTTTTATGGGGATGTCCTCAAGATCGTAGCTGCCGGTACTGTCGAAAAAGACACCGGCACGTCGACGTTGACCCCCGTAGGGATTTTTGTTGGGTGCAGTTACACTGACCCCGGCACAAACCAACCAACATATGCTCAGATGTGGACGGCCAGCACGTCGGCTACCGACATCAAGGCCTATGTGGTCGATGATCCGAATGTTGTTTTCCAGGCGCAAGGCGATGAGGCGATTGCCCAAACCGGCCTGGGCAATAATTTTGCGGTCATTCAAACCGCTGGATCAACAACGATTGGTACCAGCAAGAATGCCATCGATGGCAGTTCTCTTGCGACAACCAAGACTTTGCCAGTAAAGCTCCTTGGCTTTGTTGAAGGTCCGAACTCGACGGTTGGTGACACTTACACGGACGTTCTTTGTAAGTTCAACGGCCCTGGTGATGCCACTGGAGATTCTTGCGCTGCTCATCAGTTGCAAGATTCAACTGGTATATAGGGAGGGATTGAGCAATGGCTATTTCAAGAGCACAAATGCTTAAAGAACTCCTGCCGGGGATCAATGCATTGTTCGGCCTGGAGTACGCTAAGTACGAGGGCGAGGATGCAGAGATCTACGAAACGGAATCATCGGATCGGTCCTTCGAGGAAGAGGTCGCTCTGGCTGGTTTCGATGCTGCGCCCGTGAAGGATGAGGGTTCGGCAATTTCGTATGACAATGCGCAGGAGACGTTCACGGCGCGGTACAATCACGAAACGATTGCAATGGGATTTGCGATCACTGAGGAGGCAATGGAGGATAACCTCTATGACAGTCTCAGTGCTCGTTACACCAAGGCACTCGCCCGTGCGATGGCGTATACCAAGCAGACGAAAGCTGCCTCACCGCTCAACAATGGGCAGTCGACCGGTAGTTATCAGTCTGGCGATGGGGTAACGCTATTCAATACTGCACATCCCCTGGCTTCTGGTGGGACCAATTCCAATACCCCGTCAACAGCCACCGATCTGAATGAGACTTCTCTGGAGTCTGCGGTTATTCAGATTGCCAAGTGGACTGACCAACGAGGCCTTCTGATTGCGGCACGTCCGCGTCGGATAATTGTTCCACCGGATTTGATGTTCGTGTCGAGCCGTATTCTGGACAGTGAGTTACGTCCCTCTACGGCGGACAATGACATCAATGCCATCAAGAACAATGGCACCATTCCTGAAGGTTATAAGGTTAACCACTACCTGACCGACACGAATGCTTGGTTCATTATCACGGATGTTCCAAACGGCATGAAGCACTTTGAGCGTGCTGCCATGACCACCTCGATGGACGGCGATTTCAATACGGGCAACGTGCGCTACAAGGCTCGCGAGCGTTATTCGTTTGGTGTCTCTGATCCCTTGGGGATATTTGGTTCTCCGGGAGCGTAATGTTTACCGGGAGGGGCGCGATGCGCCCCTCCCGTCTTTCTGGGTGTAATCAGCCCTAGCGACCGGCCCAGCGGACGCTTACGAAGACTCTAGGGCGAAACCTTTCGTAAGGAGGTAGTTCCCATGGGAACGACACGTTTTAGTGGCCCGATGATGTACAGCGGTGAGGGCCGCACCGTAGCAAGCGGTACTTGGTTCAAGAACCTGCCGCTTCAATTGAACCCTGATTATGTGGTTCAGTTCGATGACTTCACCGGCATTGCCGTTGACGGTACAAACGACTGGACCTATTCGCAGCTTACCAGTGGTACTGGAGCTATTCTCGCTGATGCGATTGATGGCTGGTACGAAATTGCCGGGACTGGCTCAGACAATACGGGGGCATCCCTCCAGGGCAACGAGATATGGCAGGCGCAGGCCAGCAAGAAGATATATTTTGAGACACGCATTGTTTCGACCGATGCGGATCAGATGGATATCTTCGTCGGTCTTTGTGAGAACGGTACTTTAGCCACAGGCGTTCCTTTTGGAACCAATAACCAAATTGGATTTTTGGTTGTGGATGAAGCAGCAGATATTTATGCAGTCTGTGATAGCGGGGGAACTGAGACCAAGACGGACACGGGCGTTGATTTGGCGGATGGGTCCGTTTCTGGTGGCACCATTTCCAATGATCGTCGTCTGGGGTTTGTAGTTACCGGTACAGGCAAGGTTGAGTTCTATGTCGACCGTGTCCTGAAGGTCACGACCACGGACAACATTCCCACTTCTCAGCTTACAACGTGGGTGGCTGCGGTTGCTGGTGAAGCCACTGCCAACAAGGTCGATTGTGATTATCTCTTCACAGCGGCACAGCGGCAGACTGATGGTATGACCCAGTACAGTGATCAGGTTTAGAGGTGCTTTATGGCTGCCTCTAAGAAGGACGCTGCTGCTTCAGCTAAGAAGTCTTCTAAAAAAGAACCTCTTCCTCCCAAGGATAGTGCCGCCTACAAGGCGCTCGTCCTGGCCGGGAAGGTGAAAGGTTAGTTCTTGATGAGGGGTGGGGGTGCTTTGTGCCTCCCCCTTTCTTTATAGGAGGTTCCTATGGCTGATGCTGTAAGCACAACCACAATTCAAGATGGTGAGCGGCAACTGGTTGTTCAGCTTACCAATCTTTCTGATTCAACAGGCGAAGCAAAGGTCAACAAGATCGATGTCTCCGCGCTTGCCACGGATGCGCGAGGCAACTCCTGTAATGAAGTTCGTATTCAAGAAGTCTGGGCTCAGGTCTATGGCTTTGATGGTGTCCAGCTTTGGTACGATGCAGATACGGATGTTGTCGCGTTGAACTTGGGCGTTGGCTGGACGCATCAGGATTTGAGTACTGTCGGTGGATTAAAGATGTATGGGACAAACGCTACGGGGGATGTCCTTTTGTCCACATTGGGGACTGAGGCCAGTGGAGACGCATACGAGATCGTGATCCGAGCCGTCAAGTATTACGATTGATCGGTCAATTCTTGTTGGAGACAGTGAGGAGATTGTGATGCCGACTGTTGGTAAGAAAAAGTTTCCTTATACGCCTGCGGGCTTGAGGGCTGCGGCTGCGGAGAGGGCGAAAAAAAAGAAGACGAAGACGAAGACGAAGACGAAGACGAAGACGAAAAGGTACGCCTAGATGGCAACTTCCGGCACCACTGACTTCACTCTGGATATCGTTGATATCTGTGAGGAGGCCTATGAGCGTGCCGGTCTGGAGATGCGTAGCGGCTATGACCTGAAGACGGCGAGGCGAAGTCTCGACCTGATGTCGATTGAGTGGATCAATCGTGGTCTTAACTTATGGACAATAGAAGAGGGTACGCAGGCTATCACTGCTGGTACGGCAACTTATAGCTTCCCGGCGGGGACGATAGACTTCTTGGATCAGGTTATCCGGACGGATGCGGGGGAGACCAATAATCAGGCTGATACGTCTGTAACGCGAATATCTCCCATGAGTTATTCCCAGTTGCCTAACAAGTTGCAAAAGGGAAAGCCGCTACAGATTTACATTCAGCGAATGACAAGTCCCCAGTACACGTTGTGGCCGGTGCCTGATGATGCGCAAACCTACACGCTGGTTTACTGGCGCATCAGGCGCATACAGGATGTAGGGACTGCTGGGACCAATACCTATGATGCGCCAGATCGCTGGCTTCCCGCACTTACTGCAGGGCTTGCCTATTATGTTTCCATGAAAAGGCCTGAAACTGCGCAGCGAACTCAGCTATTGAAGGCGGTTTACGATGAGCAGTTTATGTATGCCGCTGATGAAGACAGGGTAAAGGCGTCGATACAGCTTGTCCCTGGCGGGTACGGGTGGCTTTGATATGACCAATCGCGTGGTCGGGAGATATGCCCTCGGGATCTGTGATCGCAGTGGGCTGACTTACAAGTTGAAAGACCTTTATCCGCAGATTGTGGATGGTAAGGATTCAGGCTTGAGAGTTTCCCGGTCAATGCTTGATGAGGATCAGCCCCAGCTTTTTCTTGGGGAGTTCCCAATCAATGATCCGCAGACGTTGCCGTTTACAAGAACCGATACAAATGTGGTTGAGCAAAGAAGGATCGCGTGGAACTGGAACCCGGTTGGAGACAATAACGGTCTTTCGGCTTTGTATGGTTTTTCCACCCAGACCAGCATGCAGGCGACTGGTGCGGTTGGTACTGTCACGGTGTCTGTGAGTTAGTGAGGAATTGCGATGAATTATTCCACGCTGGTTCAAGCCATCAAGGATTACACTGAAGACAATGAAACCACCTTTGTTAATCAGATTGATGAGTTCATCAATCAGGCAGAGCTTCGGATTCTATTCGATATAGATCTTCCTTATTTTCGTAAAAATTCTACTGGTACGACGACGAGTTCAAATTCGTATCTTGGCAAGCCGTCCGACTTTCTGGCGTCCCATTCGTTGGCGGTGGTGAGTAGTGGGAATGTCTATTCCTATTTACTGCCAAAGGATGTTTCGTTTATGCGAGAGGCCAATCCCGATACGGATACGACGGGACAGCCAGAGCATTATGCTCATTTCGATGACTCCACGTTTATCCTCTCTCCTGTGCCGGATGCGGCTTACACGATGGAGCTTCATTATAAGTATAAGCCGACCGGGCTTTCTTCGAGTAATACCACCACTTGGCTTGGAGACAATATTCCGCAAGCCCTCTTGTACGGGTGTTTGGTGGAAGCCTACACTTTTATGAAGGGGGAGCAGGACGTTATGCAGATGTATCTGGGCCGTTATCAGGAGGCTCTTATGCAGGCCAAGATGCTTGGCGAGTATAGTGACCGGCGGGATGGTTACAGAAACGGCAATCCTGTTTTCATGTCTGCCTGATGTTTGAAGTGGAAGGAAATATTGGCTCGCCAACTGTTGTTACAAGCACGAACGGTGGTCTATCTGCTGAGCAAATTACGATGCTTTGTTGCAACAAGATTGTTCAGATAAGTGAGAATGCCGCGCCTGAGGTTAAGGAGCAGGCTCGCTTGTTCCGCTCTCGGCTGGAAAGTGTTGTGCATTCTTATGTTGTGCAGGCTCAGAAGGAAGAGAGAGACACTTGTGTGCAGATAGCTGCTGGGGGCGGCTATCCGGAATTAGCAGAATTACTCAGGAGTTTTTAAGATGGCGATCACCCAAGCGATGGCAACTACGTTCAAGAAGGAACTTTTGCTAGGCGCGCACGATTTCGATCTGTCTTCCGGGGATGCGATGAAGATTGCGTTGTATTCCAGTACGGCATCTCTCAGTGCAACAACGACTGCTTATGCCTCGACAAATGAGGTAACGAATACGGCGGGAACTGCATATACGGCTGGAGGTCTTGCTCTTACGAAAGTTGATCCCACCACAAGTGGCACGACTGCTTATGTTGATTTTGCTGACGCAACCTGGGCGACGGCGTCATTCACTGCGCGGGGTGCTCTGATCTACAACACAGCCCCTAATACAACTTCGATTTCTCTTACTAACCCAGCGATCATTGTTCTGGATTTTGGTGGTGATAAGGCGGTTTCCGCTGGCACCTTCACGGTTCAGTTCCCAACGGCAAGTGCGACGGATGCGATCATAAGGATCGCATAGAGTAGTTTGTTGTGGCCTCTGTTAGCGGGTTTGGGCGTTTAGGATACGGTGATGGGCCGTATGGACAGCCCGCACCTGTTACTGTTTCGGGGATTGCTGCCACTGGAGGTGTCGGCTCTGTTGTAATAGAGACGGCGTATTCCGTAACGGGGATTGCTGCAACAGGTGGTGTTGGTAGTGTAGTTGTTGGAATAGGGGTCCCGGTTACAGGGATTGCCGCTACCGGGGGTGTCGGCTCTGTTGTAATAGAGACGGCTTATCTTGTGACGGGGGTTGCCGCCACGGGATCAGTTGGTACGGTGGTTCTGGAGATAGGGGTTGAGATTACCGGGATTTCGGCAACAGCGTCTGTGGGGACTATAGATTGGTGGTTTATTAATGATGGTCAGACGCCAAGTTGGTCGTCTATGGATGATTCGCAAACTCCGGGGTGGTCGTCTGTTGATGGTTCACAGACCCCAGGATGGTCTGAAATAGCGGCATAGGATGAAAAAATGACAAGTACATATACTGCAAACCAGGGTGTTGAGAAGCCTGCAACCGGCGATCAGTCTGGTACTTGGGGTGGCACCGTCAATACCAATATGGACATCATCGACCGGGCCATAAGTGGCGTCGGTGCTTTAACATTGACCGGGTCAACCACGACCCTTACCACCACGGATGGTACCCTGACCGATGGTATGTATCGTGTGTTGGTGCTTGGGGATGGCGGCGATCTTGGCAGTGATAACACGATCACTATTTCTCCGAACGATCAGGACAAGGCCTATCTTGTCTATAACAATTTGTCGGCTGATCGTAGTGCGATTTTTTCGCAGGGAACTGGAGCAAACGCTACTGTTCAAAACGGAGAGACGGCCTGGATATATGCAGATGGGGGCGGCTCTGGCGCTATTGTTCGCAGCGCCATGTCCTCCGTTAAAATTGTGGATCAAGACGGTGATACACAAATACAGGTAGAAGAAGGCGGCGATGATGACGACACCATTCGCTTTGACTTAGCGGGTGCTGAAGATTTCACGATGTCTGCGAACTCGCTCAATGTTTTGACCGGGTCTGTTATTGCGCTTCCTGATGCTACGGTTGGTGCTCCAGCACTTACCAATACTGGCGATTTAAATTCTGGAATCTATTTCCCAGCCGCTGACACCGTTGGTGTGACGGCGGGGGGAACTGAAAGATGGAGGTTTGGATCCAACGAACTAGCCGGTGAGAATCTTATTATTAATGGGGATCTACTTGTCGTGCAAAGGGGAGTTAGCTTTACCGGCGTTGATCCTGCTGATGGCGATTACAGTCTAGATCGTTGGTTTACTATCGCTGGATACGGCACACCGGCAGACCGATACACGATCTCTCAAGTTGCCACATCGGCAGGTGCGTTGTTAGCCGGATTCGCCAAATGCATCCGCGCCGAGACCACGACTGCAGAAACTAGTCCGCACGCCAACCGATACAGTGCGCCAATTAGCCAACGGGTTGAGTTACAAACTGCTCTGCAGCTTGGATACGGGGCGGCGGGTGCTAAATCAGTGACGGTTTCGTTTTGGGCTCGGTCTTCTCAAACCGGCGCGCATGGGATCGCGCTGGCCATGAACAACGGTTCAGCAACTAATCCGCAGAGCTATTCCGTTTCGAGCGCCGATACGTGGGAGTATTTTTCTGGAATCACTTTCAGTGGCAATACCAGCGCTGCAATCTCCACCGGATACGGCTTGCAGTTGATGTTTTTGACGCAGCTAGGCACGACAGCGGATAGCGGCAGTCAAGACACGTGGGGAAATTATCCGGGGTATACAAGTGTCGCAGATATTGCCGGAGCTACGAGTCGATACCTCGAAATCACCGGAGTACAACTTACTGTCGGAGCGTCGGGAACGGATTTTAAGTTCGAAGACTACAGCACGACCTTAGCTAAGTGCCTTCGCTACTATGAGCGCATCACCGGCGATGTCGGTAGCCAAATTGTCGGTGTCGGCGTTTGTCGATCTACGACTAACTGTTCCCAAATTCCTTTTAATTTTACTGAGAAAAGAGCGATCCCAACGATATCAATCAACTCTACGTCTGCGTACGATATCATTAGTTCGAGCGCTGGCGGCGTGGCCACCACCAACCTAACCGCACAGCAGATCAGCACAAGATCGACGGCGTTGGCGGCGACGGTCGCGAGTGGGCTGACAGATGGTCGTCCAGGCGCTCTGGACATGGACTCAGCGGAATTTATCGAAATTAGTGCGGAGCTATGAGATGAGATATTCCAATCCAGAACATACGATAATCCAAGACGGAAATAGTCACATTCCAACCGATCTCAACAATACTGATTTTGCTGATATTCTCGCATCGGGTGTTGAGATTGATGACTACGTTGCCCCGGAGAAAACGTGGGCCGAGATCCGAGGCGAGCGCGATGCGCTGCTCCACGACAGCGACTGGATGGCAATGGCGGATCGCACAATAACCGAAGCTCAATCCTCATACCGCCAAGCTCTGCGCGATATCCCACAAGATTTTGCTGATCCTGCTGCGGTCGTCTGGCCGACGCCGCCTGATGGCTAGAGATGTTTCGCGCTGCGGTATTCGTGGCGACTTTTCTGGTTGCCGCTCCAGCGACTGCGGCGATGCAGTGTATGCATTCGAAGCACTTAATCACCGCTCTGCAATCTCAGGGAGAACAACTGAGGTGGCGAGGAATATCAAGGGGTAGCTTAGTGATGCTGCTTGTACATCCGACGACAAATAAATGGACGGTGGTCGCGACAAATCCGAGGGCTATTTCATGCATCATAGCTTTTGGAGGAGAGGCCGAGATGGTAGTGCAGACAGTTCCGATAGCGCCTCAAACGCATGACAGATGATTCCTCCAGGCGCGATTCCGAATCCGCGCATATCCGAATTGATGAACTCTTACTGGTAGTGACAAAGCATACCGCCTCGTGTTCGATGGAAGGCAAGGCCCAGAACGCCCGCCTCGCTCGACTGGAGCGAATCCTTATATCTTCCGCTACGTTCACGATTGCACTGTTGGTGGCGTTACTGTTCCGATGATTAATTATGATCCATTATGACTGTTGCCCAATTAACAAAACTGATCGAGGCAGTGGGAATACCTGCCGCTACGGCGGCGGCAATGGGGTTCCTTCTTTGGAAGTTGCTCCAGTACATTCTCAAAGATCTTCGTAGTGATATGGAGGATCACGATGAGCAATTGCAGACATCGCTAAAGAAAGTGACGACGATTTTGATCCAACAGGTGGATCGGATTCGGGTGCTTGAGAGAAATATATACCGCTATCAAGACGCGACATCGGTCAAGTTGGGGCTGTCCCCGCCCGTATACGATATAACAAGGAAGGAACGATATGATGAGGCGCAGCAAGTGCTTCGGGATGTCGGAAAAATCAATGGGGATGGGGGATGATTGGCCCTTGGCAAGAGACTATTGGCTGGTCAATTCTTGGGCGGTATCGGTGAGGCGTTCCCGATTTCTCTTGGGCTAGTGTGATCTGAAGGTGGGTGGAAGATATGCCTCTTCAAAAGATTGTATTCCCGCCAGGGGTTTTTAGGGACCAAACGAGGTTTGCCTCCGATGGGCGTTGGTTTGATTGTGACAAGATCCGGTTCCGATCCGGATTGCCGCAAAAAATTGGCGGTTGGGAGAGGTACAGCAATGATACTACCGATGGGCAGATTAGATTTCTGCTTAACTTCATCAGCTTGGACGAGAATAACTATCTTGCTATTGGCTCTTCCGAGAGGTTCTACATTGAAGAGGGCGGCTCTTTTAATAACATCACGCCGTTGCGGAAGACTTCCAGTCTAGGGGCCAACCCCATTACTACAGGAGATGCGGGGAGCGGAGAGATAACCGTTACGGATTCTGGCCATGGGGCGGTTTTTAATGACTTTGTCACCTTCGCCGGTGCGACCACCACGGACGGTGTGACGGCTGCCCAAATAAATACCACGCATCAGATTACAGAGATTGTGAGCGTCAATGCTTACAAGGTGGTGACGGCTGGAAGCGCCTCGTCTGGCTCAACTGCTGGCGGGGGTGGTTCTGTAACTGCCGCCTATGAAATAAATGTCGGTCTTGATACTGCTGTAATCGGACAAGGATTTGGTGCTGGAACATATAGTCGTGGCACCTGGGGGTCGGCGGCAACAATATCTGCTGGAGCCGTGAACCAATTGCGCCTGTGGTCAGGCGATAACTTTGGTGAGGATTTAGTATTCAATGTAAGGAATGGTGGAGTTTATTACTGGGACGCTTCGGGTGGGACGGGAGTGCGGGCCGATGCACTGTCGGATGAGTCAGGGGCCTCTGATGCGCCGACTATTGCCGTACAGGTTATGGTCAGTAATAACGACCGTCATGTGATTGCCTTTGGGTGCAATGACAGAGGGGCCACCGCACAGGACAAGCTGCTTATCCGGTGGTCCGATCAGGAGAATGCCGTTGATTGGACACCGACAACGGCTAATACCGCTGGCGACCTGCGTCTCAACAGTGGTTCGGAGATAGTGAAGGCGTATGACACCCGCCAGGAAATACTGGTTTGGACTGAAGAAGCCTTGTTTAGTATGCGCTTCGTTGGACCGCCGTTTACGTTTGGGCACAATGTGCTCTCAAGGAACACAACGCTCATAGCACCGAATGCTGTGGCCTCTCTTGATGGGGCGGTCTACTGGATGGGGTTGCGTGATTTCTTTGTTTACACAGGCCGTGTTCAGGAGTTGCCGTCCACGGTCAGGGATTATGTATTTGGTGACATAAATTTACTTCAGGCAGAGAAGATCCACGCGGGGACGATCAAGGATTTCGGGGAGATCGTGTGGTTCTATTGTAGTGCCGATGCGACTGAGATAGATCGTTATGTGATCTACAACTCGTTTGAGAATTGTTGGTATTTTGGGACGCTGTCGAGAACGGCGTGGCTGGATAGCTCTTCAAGGGATTACCCGATAGGAGCCAACTCCGCTGACTATAAAATCTATAACCATGAGCTAGGCTTGAATGACGGAGAGGGTACGTCCCCCACCGGGATATCGGCCTATGTGGAGAGTTCCGACTTTGAGATCGGAGAGGGTGATAGGTTCCAGTTCATAGGGCGGATTTATCCAGATATTTCTTTCTTTGGATCTACCGATCCGGCCCCTGCGGTAAATTTCTTGCTCAAGCCGAGAAACTTTCCGGGTAGTGCTTTTGGGACAAGTGACACGTCCGAGGTCGTGGGCACGAAGATGGTTGATGTTCAAGAGTTTACTGAGCAATCTTTTGTTCGAGTGCGTAGCAGGCAGGTTGCCTTCCGGGTTGAGAGTTCGGGGACGAATATTGCATGGAAGCTAGGGACTCCTCGTATTGATATCAGGCCTGACGGCAGGAAGTAGGGGTTGTGGTAGATAAGCAACTATCCCCCATTCTTCCTCTGCCGCCAGCGGTGTATGACAGAGTGTATATGGAGTCTCTTGTCCGCACGATTGAGCTTCATTTCCAGCAAGGCGCAGAGCCGGGTGATCTGCGTGCTGCGAAGATGGCCGCAACCCAGCTTCCGACAACTGGCGGGGACTTGCGGGACGGGGATATTTTTGATGATGGTGGTACGTTAAGAATTGTCCGAACCGGAGATGCTTTTAGTGGGACATCTGTAGGCACCACGGCAGTGGGTTCCGTCACTGTTTCGATATCTTGAGGGCGAGAGAATGGCTGATGAAAGTTTCAGGCGGTACGATAATGAGGGTCTAGCCGATCTTGCGGATCGTGGTCGATATGGCGACTCGATGCTGGTTCACATGGCCCCGGAAGAAGTGGCGGGCCTCGCATCCCTCACTCGCAATGGCGTTACGATCAACCCCGACACCGGTCTTCCGGAGATGTTCAGTCTCAGGAATATTCTGCCGACCATCATTGGTATTGGAGCTAATCTTATACCGGGTGTTGCGCCTTTAGGTGCAGCGGCTATTTCTGGTCTTGCGACCGGGCTCCTTTCCGAAGGCACTACATCAGAAAAGATCGGCAGAGGACTGCTTGCTGGTGTTGGCTCGTGGGGCATGGGCAAGATCGGAGGTATGCTAGGTGGTGCTGGCGCTAAGGCTGCTGGCGGTCTGCCGGGTATTCCGCCAGAGTTTGGGGCTCAGCTACTCACCCCCACTGGGGATATAGTGCCGTGGCAACAACTCCCGCCGCAAGCGCATAAGCTGCTTGGTCAGGCTGGTATCTCCAGTGCAAATTATATGCAGGCCATGGACCCTATTAAGGCTTCGTTGGTGCCACCCTCACCAGATTTGAGGCTGTTTGGTACTGGTGCCCCGTCTTACGACATACCTGCGCGACAGACGGCTGTTGGCGGTGGTCTTAATCCTCTTTTAGCGGGGCCACAGGCTGCTGATGTATATCAGAATGCACCTCTGCGTGACCGTTGGGGACTTATAAAAGGGGGTGTGGAACAGGTTGATCTGGGTAGTTGGGCTGATGCCGATCCAGGGATGATTCCCGTGGGCAGTTTTGCGACTCCTGCCGTTGCCGCCGTCACTGGTGGTCTTGGCACACTGTTCCCAGAACAGCCGTATGAGCCTCCCTCCGGGCCTTCTTACGCCTATCGAGGTCCTTATGCTCGTCCACCGCGAAGGTATAGCGCGCCCCCAGGATACATTCCGGGTGTTTCTCCAGAGCCTCGATACTTTGCAAGAGGTGGGACTGCTGGCAGGACCGTTCGTGGTGGGCTGCCAACAATCTATGCGCAGTATGGATTTGACCCCGGTGATGCAGAGGCAGGTGCGTTTGGTGCGGCGGCGGCGGCTGAAGCGGCAGAGGCGGATGCGGGAGTTGACGCTATGTTCGGCGGCCTATCTGGGCTGGTGGACACTCCATCCGTAATTACACCGTCCGAAGATCTTACGGGTAGACCTCCATGGGCAGAGGCAACTCCGTACGCCCAGAGGGCAATGACCCCTGAAATTAGTGCCAATGCAAGAGCTTTTGCAGAGCTTCACGAGAGGCCTATTCCCGAGATGGTTGGGCTTCAGACGGCAGTGGATAAAGCTCGTGCTGACGATAAGAAAGGGTTCATTCCCGGTATGTTTGATTTTACGACCCCAACAGTACAGTTCGATGAAGAGCTAGGGAGGCCCGTTGTTAATTATGATGCATTAAATATGGGCAAGGCGATTGGTACAGGTGTGGGTGCGTTGGTGGGGCTCCCCTTTGGGGGAACGATAGGAGGCGCAATGTCTCAACCATCATTTGATGTGCCGGGAATGCCGGGAGACTGGGGTCCTGAGGGTGAAGGGGGTTTTGATAACGAGGAGGAGATGCGACGCTTGGCTCGTGAGGCCGAGGCCGATATAGCCTCTGATTCCGTACCGGATACCTCGCCCACAACTGTAACTATTCCTTCTTATCAAACGTCTCAGTATCCAGGCTCTTCTTATCGTCCGGGGGTTGATCCTATGTGGCAATATTATGCCCAGGAAGGGACTGAAGGCATGACGATTGAGGAAAATATAGATGTTCAAGAGCAGGTCGAGATGCCTGCCGGTGCTGCTTCGACTGCGGGGATAATGCAGGGTGCTCCCATGGAAGTGCAGGGTGATGTGGAGGCTCGCTTGCAGGAGCGGCCAATCGAAGGGCCACAAAATCCCAGGGAGCGTGCAATTTATGATCGTGCCGTTATGGCCCTTCAGGGCAATCTTGAGCCCGAGACGGCCCAGAGGGCAATCGATGAGTTTCTTGAGGTGTTTGGCCCGGACGCTTTCCGGGTGCTTCAGGAGATGGTGAGTGAAGAGAGCCGGGAGACTGGCGGCGTTGTTGAGCCTGTCGGTGAGGAAACTACAGTTATGGAAGGCGAAATTCAGGGTCCGGACGTGATTGCAGGTAAGGTGGTTGATCCCGTAACTGGCGAGGTTACTGCCGATCTTCGCGTGGGCGAGAATGAATACATTGAGCCTGCCGATAGTCTGGTCAGACGAGCGACAGTTGCGGGGCTACCTCCCACACCAGAGAATGGTGCAATGGTTCGCGGCGAAGAAGAGAGGATGCTGCAAAGAATGGTGGGTTAGTGGAAGTCTCTCTGGTTGATCCTGACTATCTGCATCTGATTTGGGATGAGGCTTCGTCAGCCCTTGATAGATCGACAGGCACGGCTCATGGTCGTTATTCCTTGGATCACATCGCACATGAGATAATGATCGGGGAGCAGCATTTATGGATTGTCTTTGACGATGATAAGAAAGTGATAAGTGCATTAACAACCAAGTTTGTTTCATACCCCGGCAAGAGACTATTGGCTGGTCAATTCTTGGGCGGAGAGAGGATAATGCGCTGGCGTGATTCGATGCTGGAAACATTGGAAAGATGGGCAGTCGATAACAATTGTGATGGCATGGAAATGACTGGCCGGAGGGGATTTGAAAGAATCCTCAAGCCGCACGGATGGACGCCGGAATACACGGTGTTCGAGAAGATGTTCGAGGAGAAGGACAATGGGTAAAGGTGGTGGTGGCTCAAGTCAGCCTACTAGGTCGACAACTGTTTCAACCAGCCTTCCTGAATATGCGGAGCCGTTCTACAGGAATCTTATGGAGCGCGCAGAAGCTGAGTCTGAACGCCCTTATGATCTCTATGGGGGCCAGAGGTTCGAGCAGTTCACTCCGCTGCAACAAGAAAGTTTCCAGGCGGCCACTAATGTTGCACGGCAGGGCATTCCTCCCGCTATGCGCGCTGCCACTTTGAAAGCGGCTGATGTTGCTGGATATCAGCAGCCGTATATGCCCACCGACTTTGGTGTGGGATCGTTCACTGATCCGGGTGTGGCGGGTCGGTATATGAACCCGTTCGTTGAAAACGTCATTGATGTACAGCGGCGCAGGGGGCAAGAGAGATTTGAAGAAGATGTAGTCCCTGGCTTGAGGGCTCAGGCCGTGAGGCAGGGAGCATTCGGGGGATCGCGAGCGGCGTTGCAAGAAGGGTTGGCGCGAGAGCGTCTTGGCCAAGGGCTTTCGGATCAGGAAGCGGCCCTAAGGGCGCAGGCATATCAGGGTGCGCAGGGTCTTTATACCACTGAGGCAGCACGGCAGTTGAGAGAACAGCAGCTTGCAGATGTGTCGGCACAACAAGCTGGTCGTTTGGGAATTGCGGGAGGAGAGCTTGGCCTTCGATCCGCTGCTCAGCTTGCTGCCCTTGGTGGTTTAGAGCAACAGACTGCGTTGCGTTCGGCGGATGTTCTCCGACAGGTCGGGGAGCAAGAGCAGGCCGAAAGACAGGCGATGCTGGATATTGGATACTCTGACTTCCTTTCTCAGAGGGATTATCCACGAAGGCAGATATCTTATCTCGGCGGCATTATGCATGGTGTGCCGGTAAGTCCCGAAACAGAAACGTCCATGTATCAAAGGCCTCCTGGCGCTGGGCAGCAACTGATGGGTTATGGCCTGGGTGGACTTGGGTTAGCTCGAAGCATCTTTGGGCAAGGGTAGGGTGTAGGAACATGGCTATTGGTCTGTCAATACTTGAACAAGAAGATGCCCTGAAGAACCTTCCCACTCAGGCCCTTCAAGGGCTCATGGGGCAGCCCTCCCCTCAAGTACCGCCATTCATGGTTGCGGCTGAGTTGAAGCGCCGGGAAGAGATGGCGAAAGAGTTTGCTGGCAAAGAGGCGGCCACTCAGACAGCGCAACAAGCTCCGACAGTGGCGGCTCGCCTAGCTGGCAGTCAACAGCCCGTCCCAATGTCGCAGGCTGGCGCTATGGCAGTGACCCCTTCTCAACCCAGAATATCCAAGGGGGCGGAGCTAGCACTGGCTATGGCTGACGCAACGGGACAGTCCCCACCTCAACTACCCACCGTCAATGCGAGAACGGGAACGGACGGGGCTGCCGTGTCAGAGTTGGTGGAAGCACTGCGAGGTAGGGATGTTGGAATACCGGCTCAAGGGCCGGAATATAAGTCATTTGCTTCCAGAGAACGGCCCCCTCCTGTATCTCCTCTTGTATTGGCGCGCCTCATTGCTGCTCTTGAGCGAGAGAGTGAGCCGGAGCGGGCTTATGCCGGGTTTGAAATTCCCCGGGATACACCCCCTCTAAAAAGAGGACGCTTCAGTGCTCCTGCCAGACCTGTGGCAATGGCGGCTGATGGCACACAGGGGCGCACGGTTTATGCTCAGGATGGATTAAGATCATTAGGCCCCGAAGTTAACGCAATACTAACTAAAATTGAGGAGGCAACGAAGGAGGCAACGGAGAGGAAGCGGGAAGATTTTGAGAACATGCAGAGGTTAGAAGCTAGGGCTCAAGCTAACGCTGATGCAGCGCAGAGGACAGTCGAGAGGTCTCAAAGGGCTCAAGCCGGTTCTGATATATTAAGGCTTCAGGATGAGTGGGCGCGGAGGATGGGTGGTGCTGATATACCGGGGGTTACGTCGGGCGGTGTACCCGTAGCTGTTAGTGGTTCACCTCAAGTGGACTCTCGATCCAATGAATATTATCCAACACCGATCTATGATCAACCGGAACAATATAAAGAGCAGGCTGGGTTACCTGGGGGGTCACTTGAACAAATAGCTGCTGCCTTAAGGCAGCCTGCTCGTAGGTCGCAGGGGTTCCTTCCTCAATACGAGGGTCGAGGAGGCATGGAAGAATATCCGGTGGGATACCGTGTGCCTCCCCAATCTGCGGATGATCTTGCTGCGGCAGAGAATTTACAGTCTTCTGGGTTTCGTTTGGGGAGGGAAGCCGCTCTTAAGGAATTGGTGGCTACACTTGATCCAACGGGAAAGGGGGCTGCTCCATGGGTATCCAAAGAGCAGGCTGGGTTGCCTCAAACGGGATTGTCCCGCAACGATATAGAATCTTTAAGGATGGGTGCTGCACGGCGTCCCATCAAAAATATCCCCGTCGTGGTTCCTTCGGCGGCAAAGCAGGGTGGGGCTTTATCAGCGAATGCCGCGAGGATGAAGCAAATGCTGATGGCTGCCGGTCAGCAGGAGCCTCCTGCGATTGCCGCTGGCAGACTCAATGAATATTATCCAACACCGATCTACCGGCTGCTTGGTGATCCCCGCACGGGTCAAAGGGATACTCGTAGAGTGGATACGGGACCTGAGCATGGTCCGTGGTCTGAGTTCGAAGAAACAGATCCATTCTCGGCGGGAATTGGTAGTGTTTCGCGTCGGAAGGTGGCTCCTGAACCGGGGGCCAATGTTCGGGAATTGGTGAATGCCGTGCGCATTCCCATGAACCTAGTAGAACGCCCAAGCATTGCTGATGCGGGGGTGAGATATAAATTTCCTCCTGCTTTGTCTCCTCAGAAGGTTCCAAGGCTGCTTGGCGTTTCCAATGTGGGTCGAAGGGGTGCCCCTACTCAGGTAGGTGGGCTTGCAGGTTCTGGAATCATGGAAGGGGGGAGTGCGCAGAGGTTTCTTTCCGGAGAGGAAGGTCGTGTGGAAGAGGCTCCGGTGGCAGATGTTAATGCAGCCGAAGTGGCTTGGTTCGCCGGGATATCATTAGAAGAATTTGATGTCCTTAGCCCACGGGTGCAAGCCAAACTTCATAAAGCACTAAAGCTACATGGGGTAGATACCCAGTGGGCAAGGGACCAAGCTGAAGAGGATCGTAAGGCTGCTTTAATAGATGCTGAAACACAAGCAAGGGTGTCGCAAGCAGGCCCCTATAGGAGGGGGTGGGATTATTTTACTAAAACTTCTCCGGAAATGGAGACCAGAAGGGCAAGGGACAGAGAGTTAGCGCAGCGAGCGGCATTATTGGAGGCAGCGAGGAGCGAGGGGGCCCCCAGAAAGGAAACGGCCAAAGAGTTAGCGGATCGAGTGGCGGCATTGCAGGCTGAGCCTGCTGCGGCTGCTGCGCGCCGACCTGATGGGACTACTGGGGAACTCTCTGTTGAATCACCAGGGGGATGGCCCCCTGTGGTTTCTGCGGAGGAAGCTACATCAGCCGCTTTAATTAAAGCATTGCCAGAGCAACTGCCGACTGCTGCGACTGCTGCGACTGTTAGGACCTCAGATGGGACTGTTGTTGATAGCACCACGAACAGCCTTCGTAAGGAACTGGTTTCACTTGAAAGGGGCATTAGAGCGGACGCACCCAGTGAGCGGCAAGAAACCGATAACTACCTAGCTACTCTTAATAAGCGGAGCGATCAGATACGTTCTGATCTTAGGGACGGGCTGAAGGAGTTTGCAAAGGCAGATGCCAAGGACTTTAAGGAATATGAGACACGCTTTAAGGCGCTGGACGAGTACCACAAGACAGGGAAATTGCCGGAAAGAATGCGTCAGGATCGCATAACCAATCTTATGCTGGAGATGTCCAAGGCACTTCTTGGAAATCAGAATTTATATGATGCGTTCAAGGAAGGTGTCGCGGGCTTCCAGACTGTCGATAAGGCGGCAAGAGAGAAATATGCAGACGATCTTGCTGCCATGTTGACTGCAAGCAAGGGCATGGTTGATAGCAAGATGGCCATTCGCAATGCGCGTCGCCAAGAGTCCATCGCCATGACAAGGTTTGCGGCGGAACAGAATCGCGGGAACGCGACCTTGGCCCAGGAGAATCTCAAGATTGTCGAGCAAGCAAGGCAAAATGTGAGGGCGAATGAGATAAGTTTACTTAGGAATCGAATCCAGATTCGTCAAGCAGAGATTGCACTTGCGGCTGTAAGGAAAAGAACTGAAGCGGAAAGGGTAATGGATCAGGTGGTGGGGCCGCTATATCAACAGGCCAGAGCGGAAGCTCAGGCGGGCGACCGCGCGCGTCTTGATAAGTATTTCTTTATTAATGCTGAAGGGCAGCCCGTTCCTCGTTTGATGGAAATTTATGGCGTCATTAAGAGTTCCGGTGGGGGTTCTGCATCATCGGTCCTTGCAGCGCTGGGTTATCAGATGAGGCGGGACTCTACGGCTCAAGACATAGCAAGCGATGCGCAGAGGGCCTCTGATGCGCTTATGGGTTCATGGACTAACCCTGTCTGGGAAGATGTTGCCAAGTTTGCACAAAGTAAGGGGGTACATAAAGGCGGAGAGCCGCCGACCAGCAAAAATTTTCATCCAGGGGCAAAGATGAAGAAGAATAAAGCGTGGTGGAGGAGACAGGCAGTGGCGATGTATGAGGCTATGGACAAAAGAAACCCAGGGGGTGCTTACGATCCCGATCCAGTTAAGTTAGAAGGCACCCTCCCGAATAAATAGGCCACTCTAAGAATATGGGTTAAGTCATGCAGCTTGGTGAGTTTAGGCAGCAGTATCCTGAGTACAATGCTTGGTCTGACGCCGATCTCGCGGAAGCTCTCTATCAGAAATATTATTCTGACCGCGATAGGGGTGCGTTCTATTCAGCTATTGGTGTCCCGGTTTCTCCTCTCAAGCCTGAAGAAGAAGCCCCGCCGGAATCGGAAGAAGAAGAGAGCTTTCTAGAAAGCGCCTATGGCGCAGCAAGCAATGTGATGTCTGGTATGGGCGCTGCCTACACCATGACGCCATTCTCTGCCGTCAGAGGTACTGGAGAAGTTCTTGGGGCTGATCTGGAAGGCGACTTTGCCACCGGTCTCTCTAAAAAAGAGCAAGATATACAGGAATGGTTCGGCGGCGATCCTGGCACGGTGCCTTACAAGTTTGGCGCTGCGTTGGGGTCCATGCTTGCCTTCGTCGGAACGACAGTCGCCGCTGGGCTGGCTGCTCCGGTAACGGGTGGTGCAAGTCTTGCTGGGGCTGGAGCCGCTGGCGCGTCTCTTCTGGCCAGGGTCGCCCCTCTTGCTATCAAGTACGGCCCTGCCGCCTTCATGGGTGCTGGTCTTGGCGCGGCTGAACAGGCGGATCGTCTCCGGGCGCTTGGCGATGATCTGGGTGACGTTGATGAAATAGATCGCAGGCTCTCCATTCTCAGCGGCTATGGGGTGGGTACGTCTGAGGTATTCTCTCTGCGCTGGCCCGTAGGATTGCTTTTAAGCGCAATCAAGAAAACGGCCCCCAAGGCTCTGGTGAACAAATGGGTGCAGACATTCATCGCGGCAGGCGCTGAAGGGGCGCAAGAGGCGGCTGCTCAGATTGCTCAGAATGCAATCGCTAAAGGGTTTTATGATCCTGATCTGGATATAACTGAATCGGCAGCAGAGAACTTCGGCTATGGGGCCTCTGCTGCTGGCGTTCTTCAAGGGGTGCTTTCGCTTGCGCTACCGAGAACGAGGCGGAGGACAAAAGAACAGGAAGATGCGGAAATCGCAGCGGCAGCCGAAGCTGAGGCCGTTCCGATAGAGCAGCCGGTCCTTGCTATTACAGATCAGGCTGCCCCAGTTCTTCTGCTTGAGGATTTACGTCCGGAAAGCGAGAAGATGGCTGCGCCGGAAGAAGATGGCGCAACAGTTGCCGAGAAAATAGTTAATGATCTTGGCGGTGATCTCGTTCTCTCCTTTAACAAGGGGCTTATAACAACTGACGAGGATGGCACCCCGGACGTATATGACGTGGGGCAGGATGGGCAAGGCCGTCTTTTTGTCCAGAGCAATACTGGCGTTCGGGTTTCGCCATATCTATCCACGCGGGAGCAGGCAGAGACTGTTCGTTTTGAGCTTAATCTCAGGGTTCCGGAAATTCTTGAGCGCCAGGATAGGATGGAAACCGAGGCCCTCGCGCAGGAGTCGGTGCGTACTGCCAAGGAAGAAGATCGGGGAACCCTTCTGGAGGCAGCGAGGGCGTCTATAACATCTCCTCCCGTCAGGTTTGATGAGCTTACTGATGATGAGGCGGTGCGCATCAACAGCAGAAGGGTCAACACCCGAAGGCAGCCGTTCGCTGAAGATGATTTCTTAACCGTCAGTGAGCTTTCTGATCAGGGCCTTGGCAGCGAAAGAATAGAGAAGCTACTGCCTGCAACGCCAAGGATATTCAGCGAGGATGAAAAGCTGGGGCTTCTGTCCTTTCTTGAGGAGAAGGGGTTCAGCAGCGAGGGCGATGGGTTTGACAGGTTTGCCCGAAGGAAAACTGGAACATCAGACCTTGGTGTGATGGGCAATGCCCAGTTGGGAATGCTTGAGACAGCAATAGGGGAGCTTCCTTCTTTTCCGGCAGGCGAATTGCGCTCCTTGCCGGTCATTCGTGAGCCGGAATTTAATGGTCAGCAATATGCCACGGCCATAAACACCGCACGCCTGATGTCTGCTAGGCTGGATAAAGGTCTGGAAGAAGGGGAAGTTCTAAAGTCCGACATCAACAATAGCCTTGGCATTCGCGGCGGTCTTTCGGAAAGCATTATCAGAGAGGCTGTGAAGCGCGGCGATCTTATCAAATCACGGAGGCGTGAGAACGCCTATATAGCTACCGATAAATACCGGCGGCCATTTGGAGAAAGGGCACGCGGCCCAGAAGAATATGTGCCCGAATACACCATCGCTCGACAGATAGAGGGTGGCCCAAGGGGTCCTCTCAGGGGTCGTATCAGAGAGGAAGATATAGAAGGCCTGCGTCCTCTTGAACGCGGCGAACTGATAGAGGCAGAAGCGCGGGCAGCAGCCGCTGCTGAACCCGGCGCTCCGTTTGTCGGAGAGGGGATCAAGATACGGCGGGCAGAAACCGATGGCACTCCCATGTCGTTGGCTCAGGCCAGTGCCGATTTCAAAGCAAAGATTGGTCGAGCAACTGTTAAAGAGGAGGTGCGTGACAAACTCCAGAGCCTTGGTGGCGTGGATAAGTTTCTGGCAGACCTAACCAAACGACTGAATAAAGTGAAGGGCCTGAAGGCTTCTCCTGTTGCGCTAGAACTGGTGAGCGCATTAGAGGGTGGTGAGTTGGGGGTCCTCAGGCGAGAGAATAATTCCGCCAAGATGACCATAGCTCTTGCTCTTGATGCGATCCGCAAACCGAAGGGCACCAGGGAAGCGGCAATGCGAGACCTAGAGCAGGTTCTCGACCATGAAACCATCCATGCCCTGAAGGAATTGGGTCTATTCACTGATGCCGACTGGAGAACGCTTACAAACTTTGTCAAGAAAGCCGGTACTGCAAGCGACGAAACCTATTACCAAGAAGCGCAGAGGGACTATGAAAAATACGCCCTCTCCGAAGAGGGGCTTGTCGAGGAGGCAATTGCCAATGCCTTCAGTGACTTTGGTCGCAACAAGGATATCTATGTCAACGGCAAGTTGCAGAAGATTACTGGCAAGCCCCGTAATTTGCTTGAGCGCATTGTTGATTTCTTCCGCAGGCTGCGGGGCGCTCTCGCAGATGCGGACTTCCAGAGCGCGAACCAAGTATTTGTTGGCCTAAGAGATGACACGACTGGACCACAGACTGGCCCCGCCGCTCCTGCTCCTGGGGTGAGCGCAGAAGAGCAGGCGCGGGCAGAGGCGTCAGCAAGGGCGACCCGTCAAGGGCGGGCTGATGCCCCGGCTGAAACCTTTAAGTATGCAGTGCGGCGGCTTGGGAGAGACAGCGCCAGCGTGCAGATCGCACCCGATGAGGTTAAGGGAAGTGCTCTGGGGATAGATGAAGATGCGGAATGGAAGAAGCTAAAGCCATCTCGCACCAAGGCTGGGAAAATCCTTGGCGTTCCATCGTGGGTCAAGACATCCGGCGATGTGGTTCGGCTTCGAAAGCGGATCGCGCAGCTTGTGAGGGAAGGGATAAGCGGCAGGTTCTGGTATGAAGATAGTGCAAGAACTGCTCTGGAGATAGCTGGTGGAGATGTCGTTCTTGCAGAGAAGTTCATTGGCTTGCTGGCAATATACTCCCCGCAGTCCAGCGTATTCACAAACACCGGGTTTGCCATCAAGGCGTTTACCCAATGGGAGAACGGCGAGCCTGTTAATGTGAAGACTTCCGATCAGGACGGCAAGGCTCAAAGGTGGCTTGATCGCGGTGAGGATTGGGGCGGCAGAAAAACCAACTCATTCTACCTCAATATCATGCACGACATTGTGAATAACGCCAGCAAAGCGGAACTTGCACAGCTTAGTCTGGACCAAAGCATATTGAAGGAAATTAAAAGGGCAACCGTTGACCTGTGGGTCCTTCGTGCCTTTGGTTATGATGTTGATGCGGCTGGAACGCAGGACAGGGGGAGTGGCAAGTACAGCTTCTCCGAAAATGAAATCCGGCGCATGGCAAGTGTCCTGAACGCAGACCTTAAGGATGGTGATCGTAGATGGTTGCCACATCAGGTTCAGGCTGCGTTGTGGTCTGCCATCAAGGGGCGGGCGGAAATTCCATCCGTCAAGGAAAAGACGAACAGGCAAAGTGTAAAGAGTAAGTTTGCAACCATAGGGAAGGATGGGAAGCCGAGCCCACCTCAAACCCTTGGTCCTAAGCGTGTGGGTCACATGAAAATATGGCTGCGCAATGCTCTTCAGGCAAGTCCAGAAGATGCTGCAAAATCCATAGAATCGGCCAGAGGTTCCTTCAAGGACATGGTCGAGCGCATTGCCCAGAACGTAACCTGGGAGGCAATCCCGTCAGCCAAACTTGGCACCGCCATACACGGAGCCTCCGTCCTTGATCAGAGGGACTTCACGGAGGAGGCGGTCGAGCTTCTTCTCGATGAGGGTGGCATCGATCTTCTCGCCAAGGAACTGGGCGTTTCACTTGGTGTTCTGAGAAGTAGCACTGGTGGTTATGAAGTTAAGATAGGTCCGAATGTTATTACCGGGCTAGTTCCGATAAAGCCAAAGGGGGTTTTCGACAATAGCCTCGCCTATGCTTATGCGCGGGCCATCCAGTACATCTTCAGGCAGGATGCGGTGCCCATATTCCGTGCCGATCCGACAATAAAATTTGATAAGTCATACAAGATCGTCAGCCCCAAGACCGGGAAGGCTGTGAGGGCAGTCGGAACATACGGAGAGGCTGTCAATATTCTGCAAGAATATATTCAGAGAGAGGCGGAAAAGGCAGCAAAAGTAGAAAGGGTAGAGGCGCGAAAGAAAGCAACAGCAGAGAGGACAGGGAAGCCCTACGAACGGAAGTCCTATAGTCCGGTTCGACACTTTGTGCGCGGAGATGAAGCCGCTCAGGGGATACAGTTTGTGTTTGATGCCCCTCTCACCAAGAGGAAGGAAGGGCAATTCTTCAGTGCACTTAAAAAAGTCTACGGTCTTAATGTTGGCTACACAAAGGTGTCTCCTGATCGTGTAGTTCTGATTAACTACCGCAGCGGCGAGATGAAAGCGGTGCCTTGGGACAGGGCCGCTCGTGTCGCAGAGAATATCCCCGAATTCATGGCAGACGACAGGTTCCTGTCCTTGACTGCCGAGTTCGATCCCCAGCAGGGAGGGGCTGTCGCTAAAGATTTAGGGATCAAAGAAGTTACGACGTTTGGTTCTATAGGTGAAGAGGGGCCAGTCCATGATTGGGCTGCTGACCCTGATGGAAAGGGACTTTTAGATGAGAGAAGCGAGACCAGACGACCCGATCTTCAAGACTGGATACGTAATCGGAGAAAAGCGGCAGAGGAACTCACCGCAAGATATGACCGGGCAGAGAGAAGTAAGAGACAGGGACAAAGGGAAGGCCTCTACGCTATACGACGAGAGCGAAGGGGCGTCCCCGGAGCAGATAGACCGGGAAGAGCGGCTGGCCTGGGCGAGGCGCGTGTATCGCCAGAGCAACGGGAAGGTCAACCCCTACCGGGAATAGAACCCAAAGCCTTTGGGCCTAATCCTGAAATAGAAGAAGCGGCCCGCATCTATGCAGAGCGGGCTGGCATTCCGTATGTCAGGCAGGCGGAATACGTTAAGGCTGACCCTGAATTTGGAGCGCGTATAGCCACTGCATTTGATGAGATGGAGGACAGCCCATCAGACCCCGCTGTACAGCGGGCGTACCGGGCCATGATTGACGAAACTCTGGCTCAATATCAGGTGATAAAGGAAGCGGGCTATACGATTGAGATGATGCGTGAGGGAATGGATGACCCCTATGGCGGTATCCCAAGACGCGCACTTGAAGATTTATCAGCCAATAAACATTTGTGGGTTTTCCCGACTGACTTTGGATATGGGCCTGACGCCTCTGCTGCGCTTGATCCAGCGACAAATCCTTTGCTTGAGTTCACTGAAGAGGTGGATGTCACCGGGAGGCCCATGCGTGCGAATGATGTGTTCAGGGTGGTGCATGATTTCTTTGGCCATGGCATCGAGGGCACTGCATTTAGGGGGCGGGGCGAAGAGAATGCGTGGCAGGCTCATAGCCGTTTGTATTCCAAAGAAGCATTGCCAGCCGTTACATCCGAGACACGGGGCCAGAACTCCTGGCTCAATTACGGTCCGTACACCGAAAGAAATAGGAACGCCAGTGCGGCGGATACTATTTTTGCCGACCAGAAGATTGGCGTCATGCCGTCGTGGACATGGACCGAGAATGTTGCCGAGGACATGGTGGAGCGCTCTGGAGAACTCTATGCCGTCAGACGTGGAGGCAGGATAGGTCCTCGCGCTGAGAGCAGGCAGGCCCGTGAGCGAAGGCGCATAGAAAGAGAAAGGGCAGCGGCCCCGACCTTCGAGGAAGCCAAGCGCATCAGGGATGTACTGCGTCGTGGCGGAGATATCCGAACCGGAGACTATCGGGATAGACTTTCTTACGACGCTCTTTTCCCAGATTATTATATATCGCCTACCCCACTGTTCTGGAAGGGAGAGGATCACCGGGTTTTTATCCAGCCTGGGCATAACGAGTGGGATGGTCAGAAGAACAATGGCTTTGGCATTCGCCATGCCAAAAAACATCTCATCGATATCCAGCAGAACACTCCGTTTGATTCCATTGAATCATTCATGGAGGGAATGCTCAGGGCCTATCAAAAATTTCCCACTGAGTTTGATCTGAATGAGAGTGGACGTGACGTTGTCCTGCAATGGAACAATCCTCGATGGCGGTTCCCCGGAACTTTAGTATTGCGTGAGCAATCTTTCGGGGCATTCAAAAGTTTTGTGAGAGAAAATCCCGCCTACACAGATAAGGCATTTCTTGGGTTGCATACCGCCTTTGCACTGCCCGTAGAGGCGGGCGAGGCAGAGGCCAAAATTATGCCGCTGATCAACCCGGCTTCCAGTCTTCGGGCAGCGCAAGCGGCAGCGGCTGCCAAGCCTAACGAGCGGATACTCCCTTCACTAAAGAAAAAACACAGTGTCCGGAGGCGTAGCCGGGAGAACTGGGAGAATAATCAGAGCAAGGAGCAGCGCGAATATTACGACCGTCACTTTGAAAGCGGGCCTGAGAATGAAACCTTCTTTGAGAAGATCATGCGTGGCCTGGGCCTTAACTCTGAAAAGTCTATTGGCAGTCGTTTCCGATATTGGATGGTAGACAGATGGGAAGGATTCAGGGCATACGAGAAGCTGGTCCTGAAGAAGGGTCTGATTGACGAGATCACTGCGGAATCCTCCACGTCTGCCATGTTTGCTGCGTTCACCAGAGCTACTGGAGTTGTGGCGGCAGCATTAAATAAAGGTTTCGTAATATATGACCGTGGATTCTTTCATGCCATAAATCTGAAGGTGCTAGATAGCATTGACCCGCAAACAGCAGAAGAGTTGCGGAGGGAATACGATCAGTTAGTTTCTGACACTGCTTACAAAGATGTGGTTACAGGTGATGAAGTAAGGCTTGATAGAAGGGGAGAGACAGCAGGTAAGTGGGGTCCTCCGGAAGGGCTGGTGCAAATCCTTCAGGAGGTGGGCAACCTTGGCCTGATGGAACAGACCTTTGCTTATGCTGGGGCAGTGCGAGCTAGAAGACTGAAGGGTGAAGGCAGAGAGGTACTGTTTTCTGAAAAAGACATTGAGATCGGGTTGCAGCTAGGCGTGCAGCACCCTGAAATCAGGCTGGCGCATCAGAGGTATCAGCTATGGAACAATTCCATAGTTAACCTGATGGTCAAGTCGGGCGTCATCTCCGGGCAGATGGGCGAGTTATGGAAGTCCAACTCTGATTACCTTCCCTTCTATCGGGAGTTCTATGCGGATGAGGGGGTGGCGTATCAGGTGATGTCCCCTGAGGAGGATGGTTCTGGCACGAAGGACGTTCCCCTAAGGAAGACCTTGTTTGAAAGCCTCGACAACAACAATAACAAGTTCTTCCCCAGCTTCCAGAACGTCAAGCAACCCAAGGAATTGAAGGGGGGCAAGCCCGTCTATCGGCTAATGGTCGGAGATGTTGCTGACAGCAAGGCATATACCAAGCGGAATAGCCTTGAACTGGAAGCGAGGCTTAAAGAACTTCAAGACCTAAACAGGGAAACTGGCCGCCGGGTATATATCACGGCTAGCACCCAGAGGATTCGCGATCCTCTCAGCAACATGCTGATGAACGCATCCAGTGCCATCAGTTCCTCCATGCTGAACGTGGCTGTCAGCCGTGGCATCAGGGACTTGCGGTTGATGGGCGATACCATGGCACGCCCACTCTCGGAGGACGAAGCGCCGGATGACACGACCGGGCCACAGGCAGATAAGCTGGGGATTCGCGTCAATGGGGAAACCAAGTGGTATTGGATTGGCGACCGGATGCTGATCAATTCCCTGGTTGTGACCAACGATATAGACATGCCATTTCTGGGCCTTCAAGCATTGCCTGCTCAACTGTTGAGAGAGTTGGTGACCAAGGACCCAGGCTTCATGGTCGCCAATATGTTGAGGGATACGTTCTCGGCATGGACAACATCTGGTGTCAATATAACGCCGGTTGTGGGAACCTTGCGCGGTTTTGGAGAAGCCTTGATGGGCACTACAAGTGCTGCTGCACTAGAAAATGCTGGTGTTGTCGGGGGTTATGACTTCAAGGGCGACATGAACAGTGTCTTCAAGGCATTCAAGAAACATCAGAAAGAAGGGGCTCCAATCCGATTGCGTGATGCGCCAAGCCGTTTATGGAGGGCTTGGGATAAATTCGCTGCGGCTTCCGATACCTCCACCAGAATTGCGGTTTATAACCGGGTTCTGCAAGAAACACATAACGAAGCACAGGCGGCGCATGAATCCTTGGAGGTCATCAACTTCTCCCGCAAGGGGGCAAGTGCGGCGATGCGTTACATGACGGCGATTATTCCGTTCCTGAACGCTCGCGTGCAAGGCCTTGATGTGCTGCATCGTGGGATGAGGGGAGAGGTGACGACTTGGGATAGGCAAGCCAGGAAGTCGAGGTTCTACTGGCGTGCTGCCACCATCATTGCTCTTACTACCGGATACTATCTTGCTCATGCACACAGTGATGAGGAGGATGATCCCTGGTATCACAATGCCCCGGAATACATCAAAGATAATTACTGGATTATCCCACCGACATGGGTGGGCATGAGTAAGAATGCACCAGCCGTTCGTATCCCTATCCCGTTTGAGGTGGGGGTGCTGTTCAAGGTTATTCCTGAACGCATAATCCGTCTGATTGATGGCTCGTCCGATGGCAGGGAAACATGGGATGCGATCCTGCGCCATGGCGGCACCACCCTGAACTTTAATCCTACCCCTCAATGGGCTATGCCCGTGCTTGAGGGCGTGGCGAATTACAGCTTCTATAGAGGTAAGCCAGTGGTCGGGTTCTGGGAGGGAAAGAACGAAAGCTGGATCGGTGCTGATCCTACATTTACATCACCGTTCGCCATCATGCTGTCCGAGGCTGTCGATAAGGCAGGGGGCAGGCTGAGTGCCCAGAAGGTAGACCATATCTTCCGTGGTTATGTTGGCACCCTGGGAAGCTATGCCCTGATGGCGGCAGATTCGGTGGGCCGCGTGGCTGCTGGGTTGCCAGAGAGAGAGGCCAGACGGCTGGATGAATGGCCTGTCCTGGGTCGCTTCCTGCAAGAAGAACAGGGTCGAGGGCCGGTACAGACCTTCTATGATCTGTATAAGGAGTTGGACATCTTCGTTGGCAGCCTCAATAACCTGAGGGAAAAAGGGGATGTTGAGGGAGAGGATTACCTCATCAGATCACGCGCAAATCTGGAGGCCAATGCAGGGTACATCGAGAAACTCAAGGTCCAGCTTGATGAAATGAGGAAGTTCCGCAAGCAGATCAAGCAGGACAGGGATGCAACCCCCCGTCAGAAACGCGAGGCCCTGGATGAGATCCGCCGTATGTCAAATGAGATTGTGTACGGTGTCCGGAAGTTGCGTACCGAAGCATTGACCAGACAATAAAAGGCTCGGTCTAAAATAGGAGGCGTAAAATGAAGGATAACATTGTGGGAAAGGCGTGGGGCTGGGTGTCCGGCAGGGCCATGGAGCCCTCAAGCTGGGCGGCAGCCTCCGCTGTATTGATCGGCCTCTCGTTTCTGCTGTCTCTAAGCTGGATGATGTGGGCTGGGATCGTTGCGGCGATTGGCGCGTTGGTTCTCAAGGAACGAGGTAATGGCTGACGCCAAGGGTACGGTCAAGGTTGTAGAGACCTTCCGCGCCCTGCGCGTAGAGCCCCACAAGCACGTGACGTGGGCAGTAGGCGACGCAGTGATGCAAAAGTACGTGAAGGAATACGAACGCCAACCGCCAAAGGTGCTGCGCCCCAAGACGAACGCACGAGGATCGCATTGCTTTGCGTTCTACCCCGTGGATTGGATTCCGGTCATCGACCGAATCATCCTGGCCAATAGCGCAGAAGCGCAGCGGCAGGGCGACCTTTTCTAAGGTGACCAGCAGGTGATCAACTATGCCCGATGACATTGGCGTCCCTGATAAGCTGGCGTGGCAGCAAAACCGTAGACGCCTCGCATACATCGCCATGCTTGCGATTCTGGTGACTATTGCATCGAGCTTCGTCTGGCCGGAACGGGCCGCGCAGATGCCCGCAGCGGAGATGATTTATCTCAGCCTCGCAGGCGTCATCATGGCGTTCTTTGGTGCTGATGCCGTCGTTAGCCGCAAGAAAGGCAGGTAAGTGCTTGATCGAATTGCTGTATCTTTAGAAGAAGCGAATGCTTTTATAGATAAACACCATCGTCATCACTCTCCCGTGATAGGCCATAAGTATAGTATAGGCGCAGTAAAGTATGGATTGGTCGTTGGTGTCGTAATTGTCGGTAGACCAGTTAGCCGCCATCGTGATGATGGGGAAACACTTGAGGTTACACGACTATGCACCGACGGCACAAAAAACGCTTGTTCGTTTCTTTACGGAGCAGCCGCGAAGGCGTGCTTTGCTTTAGGGTATAGAATAATAGGGACTTATACTCTCCCAGAAGAAGGCGGGGCATCACTTCGAGCCTCTGGTTGGAAGTTAATTGGGGAACGCGGAGGCGATAGTTGGAATAGACAGTCAAGGCCCCGCATAGACACACATCCATTACAAAAGAAGTTTTTATGGGAATTCGCGGCGTAAATTGAGGGCAAGTAAATTCTAACCTTATTGGGCAGTCTGCTCGGATTTGGAACGAGTATCGTTCCCGAGATTCTTGGCTTTTTCAAACAAGGCCAAGCGAATAAACAAGAACTCAAGATGCTGGAGGCGAAAGCCCAGTACGCCGCTCAGCTAAGCACCCTCAAGCTCCAAGAACTGGACGCCGAAGCCGACATAGCCGAAACCAAAGGGCTATACGCCCACGACACTGCACTTGCCGCACGGGGCGGCTGGGTGGTGGGCCTTCAAGCTAGCGTCCGGCCCGTCATCACCTATTTGTTCATGCTGGCGTTTCTGGCCGTCAAGGCAGGCATGGTTTACTCGCTGATATTTATGCAAGGCGTCGATTGGACGACTGCGTTAGACGTGACATGGGACGCTGAAACCCAGGCCCTCTTCGCCGCCATCATGTCGTTCTGGTTTGGCAATCGTGCGATGGGTAAAGCGCGAGCGGCGATCAAGAAATGAAACTATCGCCACATTTCAGTCTCGACGAGATGATTAAAAGCCAGACCGCGTTGCGGAAGGGGCTCGATAACAGTCCAGATGGCGACCAGCTTGAGGCTATGGTTGATCTGTGCGAGTACGTTCTGGAGCCAATCCGCAAATACTGGAACCGCCCCGTTATCGTCAGCAGCGCTTTCCGCGCCCCGGAAGTCAACAAAGCAATCGGCAGCAAAAACACGAGTCAGCACACCAAGGGTCAAGCTGCTGATATCGAGATCCCTGGCGTAGACAATCTCGATCTTTATCACTGGATCGGGCAGAGCGTGGAATTCGATCAGCTAATTCTGGAATACTACAGCGGCGAGCCTGCCAGTGGCTGGGTCCATGTCTCCCATGTTTCGCGTGAAGCAAACCGCCGGGAGCGGTTGAGAATAGACAAGTCCGGAGTGCATCGGGATTAGTAGACGCCTATGCAAGCCCATGCTATACCGAGATTGCGCGCACAACATCTGATGTCACCTCGTTAGATGATTCTTAGAAGGGGAGCCGGATTAGTCACCCGGCTCCCCTTCTTTATTCCGGCTTAGTCCATGCCAAGCTCGGGTAAGGATTACGACCACATCATCTCCATACATACCGGGATACCACTGGCCCTCAACAGCAATGACCATTTCGTGATGCGTCATCCCCTGTCTCTGCCAATAAAGATATTGCTCAACTGCAATATCGAGATCATCCATACCCATTCAGATCACAAGCCTCTTTAATCTTCTGAGCAATCTGATCTCCGAGTGTACTGCCATCGGCATATCGAGGTAGTGGATATGCATTCTTCACTGCCTTAATTGCAGCGTCGATGGGCTGATCATTGCTTAACCCATTGTCCAGAATGTCTCTGACAATCTGTGCTGTTGGGACACCCTGGATGGTAGCTAACTCTTTGACTGCGGAGATCGTTGTTTCTGGGAGCAGCACGTTGTAGCTGACGTGCGGGCTGCCGAACCGGCGGGCTCTTCCCTTAGTCCCCACCATCTTCTTCCTCCTCAAATATTTTCTGACAAATAGATGCATAGCCAGCCACGTCTGTGTGGCTATCGGTGCTGGGCTTGTGTCGCATCCGTGCGATCTTTACCAACATCAAGAAGACAGCGGCGTCATAGGCTGACACCTCTGTTTTCCCGTCCATGTAGGTATTGAACAGCCTTCCAATTCGGCGGTGAAGGACCACGGAATCTCCGTATGTGTGCGCCCTCTTGCCTTCAACGAGGGCAGACGCATCTTCTAAAATTCCCATTCATACTTGCCTTTCATCCTCTGGGTTTATTTGCTCGACGATCTTGCTTGCTGGTCTGCGAGGCCGGATTGGATACCGACCTGAACTACTGAACCTCATCATCGACAGGTGGTGCGTCTGCCATAGAGGCACCGCTGGGTGCGCCCAGCCCGCTCGCAGTTTGCTAGCAAGAAATCATCGCTTCTAAAATTCCCATTCACACTGCCTTTCATCGGGCTCTAGAACTGGCAGCATGACTGACTCATAATCGAAAGTATTTTTGAATGCCTCTCGGATGTGAATGAGATCATCACTGAAAGTCAGAACATTTCCATTGTAAGTAAACACCGTCTTCGGAACGGTGATCATTCCCCTCGCGAAGCGATTTCCCTTATCCGTGACACGCCACCACCCAGAGTTTTTCAAACTGCTATCTCCAGATGGTTGGCGCTCGCTCAGACCCCACCATCGGGTGGTGGGTAGTTGGTTGGTACGAACAATGGATTTTGGTGCGACATTTGGAACGTCGCACCACCCATCCTTTCCGTTCGATGACGCTAGCCAAATGAGGGAGCGTGCCATCGTGCTGTTGAACTGGCGGGGGTAGATTTTCCCCCACCGATCACAACATGGGCAGTGACTGCCCTTCCCATTTATAGAGGTAAACCAAGCGGCACGAGCTTCTTCCAGTGTCATCTCAAAAGGGAATGTCATCATCGAAATCCGAGGATTCCTTTGCCGCCTTCGGTGCTTCGTATGGGGGTGAGAACCAGACCGACAGGTACGGGGTCACCTTATCTTGCTGGAACCTGATGGAAGCCGCGATCTCCAGCTTCGCCTCGTGCTGGTTGCTGACCCTGCTCACCTCTGTTTTTTTATCTTTGAATTGCTGCATCAACAGTGTCACCGCCTCCTTGGTGAACCCGATATCACCCGACATTTCCGGAGCTTTAGGATGACTGTCTGGAACGATGTCCGCCGCAATTGTGAGCTTCGCCACCTTGCGCTGGTTACGAAACAACGCTCCACCACCTAACTGTGCTTTTGCCATAGTCTATTTTCCTTCTTCCCAAATTTCGCCATTGGTTGCAGCCACCTTGGCCGCCTTGAAATTCGCCAGTAGTTTTGTTGTGCGCTCCTTTCCATATTCTTCCAGGGCCTTCCTCGCATCCTGATTCTTGCCGTAAAATTCACGCAGGGCCTTGATGCAGTCTTCCTTGCTGTCGAACCACGGGGTTCCGTTGGCATCTGTATCCAGGCGGGGCATGAAAGATTCAAAGCATTTCATAATTAGGTTTGCACCCTCACTGTTCGCGGGTGCGGCGATCTGGGCAATCCCATTAGCTCCCATCGACACGGGGTTCTCGGGATGTCCCAGCAACGCTTCTCTCCACTCATTCACACTCATTTTCTCGGGGTCTTTTCCC
>Ga0114906_1000141_pt1 | contig 42599 bp, 48 predicted proteins | sample MalvirDeepMed_M9_FD_89687 | JGI IMG/M metagenome (GOLD analysis project Ga0114906, IMG submission 89687) | Marine viral communities from the Global Malaspina Expedition - Malaspina viral metaG DeepMed_M9 | ecosystem: Environmental > Aquatic > Marine > Oceanic | place: Mediterranean Sea...
AGGTCAATGAGATCTTGCTTATCACCTACTAGTATCCACTCAGTACCTGACTGATTATGGATACGGTCAACGGCACTAGCCCTCTTGATCTTCATCGCCATCTGCATCGTCCTCTCTATTCCATGGGTTTTCATTTGGGTCGGTGCTAACCACAATGGTTGGTTCAGGCTCGTGAATCTTGTGACGGTTAGCAATCACAGTAAGTTGGAACAAGTTATCGACTACCTCCTTCTCGAAGTAAGTTTCACCAAACTTAGTTTGCCAAGGATAAACTACTAGCACAGAGTAACTATACCTTTCAAGGCATAATCCTATCATGTGTAAGGTATCCTTAGAGAACCTATCCCAGAAGGCTATGATGTGGTTAGGGCATGGGCCGAACCTCAACATCTGCAGGTTCCGTATTACCCCAGCCCGTGGTCCATATTCAGGCCAGTTAGCAGGCCACTCATGGACCTTCATACCCAGTCGAGTAGCAGCTAGGCTACCCATAAGGTCAGCACCACCAGCCCCGCCATGATGGACGGTTATGTTAGTGTGAGGTTCAGGGTGTACTAGGTCCACGAGTGTCTGCTCGATAGCCTTCCCATGTGGGTCATAGGTAGTCCATGACCTTGAGCCGGTTATCAGTAGGTCTATGACCAACCTCCTCGGGGCATGGTTATCCTTAGCCCCTCATCCTTGATGGACCTTAGGTGATAGGTCACCGTGTCCATGCCAGCACCCAAAGCCTGGGTTGCACGCACTTGAGCCAATGGTATATTACCATCAGCGATTGCCTGGTTACACAACTTCAGATAGTCAGAGGCAAACAAGGCATTACCTTGTATAGTCCTATCATTGACCGTCTGATTGTCCTTAGTGGACTGTTTTCTAGCAGGCATATAGTATTCCTTTCTACTTACTAAACCTACCGTTGATAGGTACGAGGGCCTACCTCCATAGTACCTCGCACCCATCCTCTGTATGTCAAGTGAATTGGCTATCCCCTACCAACCCGAGTGAGCTCCGCTTCATTTGTATAACCTACAGCTCACAATCCCTACTTCATATCAAGACAAGGTACCTAGACCCTATTCAAATGGGTGGGTGGTGCCTCTATCCTATATGATTGAGCCTTATTACCAGGTAACAGGTCAGTTTGAAAGGCTATGGCTTGGAAGCATAGTGATAGTGAGTCGGCTATTACCGAGTACATCACATCATCCCCGCCATCGAGGACGTATACCCTATACATTCCTACCCTCCAGTAACCGTCTGTCACCTATCTCAGCACAGTGCAGGCACTGTACACAGGTCTCAGGTGTCCAATGGTCCTCACGTTCAGTATGTAAGGCCCAATATTCTTCTATTGTCATTAGCTATCTTTCCGTATCACTTCACAGAACATATCCCACAAACTATGCCACGCCTCTATGTCGGCGTCTGAGTATGTGATCTGTCCTATGTCTAACCGTTCGGGCACAGGTATAGGGTTGATACTATCTGCTAGCGTACGGTATGTGTTTCGTTCTTCTATTGTACTGTAAGCCACGAACTCATCAAAGAATAAGTCCGGTAGTGGTGCGATAGTCCGCCCATCCATCCAACCTATATGAGGTTTATCATACTGATTGGCAGTGGTGGGAAGACGCCGCTGAGATCCACCATGGCTAGGCCAAGTTTCCATTAGACGTACTCGGCCATTACACAGGTATGTCCCATCCACTCCTCGAGTGTATAGAACCACATACCACATCCGGTAGGTGTGCTATCCACCTTCCCTTCAATAGTACCCCAATCAAACTCGATGATACCTGTGTAACATCTATATGGTGGTATCCCTGGCACTTTGTACTTACCAACGGCCATTACCTTGTTGTTATCCAAAGCACTTACCGCATGAGAGGTTAGGCTTGAACTGATCTTTGAGAGCCTCAATTCCGACAGACTCTGGATAGTCCCGTACTAGGTACCTAGGTGTTTTACCCAGCCAAGGTGCCTCAAGATATTCCCATATACCACAGAAGGTGATCACCTTCTTGGTACGGATGGTGTTATCCCTAAGGTACTCTGTTTCTACCCGTCTTGAACCATGAGTCTTGCCGCCATACTTAGCGACAACTAACATAGTATTCCTTTCTACTTACTACTAACCTGCAAGTTATGCAGGGTAGGATGAAGGACCATCACGGCCACTGACTGGTACTGCAAGGGAGCGAGTACCTTGGTAGCGTGGAGCAGACCGCTCAGGGCTAGGTCCCTCACCCTACCTTGCATCCAACCCGGCGACTTAGCCATGAGCTGGATGCAGGCATATGTAGGGGTATAAGTCGAGCACCCCATTGTAATTACAGGTCGGTTAGTTCATGTATATCACCCCCTCTCACCAACCTCAAGTGTGAACTATCCAGGTAGTTTGATGGTATCACCCAACGTAGGATGTCTATGCCAGTACTTAGACTTGCCTCTGTCTGGCCCATTGGCCAGTACTGCATGGACATAGTACAGTCCATACATAGGGTCAAGCTTCACACTACGGTGAAGGTAAGACCTCGAGTCTAAGGACTTGGCCAGCCTCACGGCTGACTTATAGTCCATTAGTTATCCTTCCCTACTTCAAAGTCAAGAGAGCCCGTCGCCCTCTCATACCTCTCACCCCTTAGTGAGGTTACAGCACTAGCGATGGCTGCCTCTGCATTGGATGAGTCCTTCATTACTAGCCAGTACACGGCTAATTCAAGGTCACTCAACGCTTTGTCTACATTGTCCATAGGCTACATCACCTCGTACTCATCAGCCACAACCATTACCTGGTTAGCTGACGGTCTCACTATATGGTCACGCCATTCCCAGAGCAGTCGCTCAAAGATGGACTTGAAGTAATACCCGTGCCCTTTATCTTTGTGGTACTTGTAGGCCAAGAGATGGGCAGTCTCATGGACCATAGTGACAAGGTTGTTATCGTGTACCTTGATAAGACCTTCCCGCAAACGGGCCTGACCTTTCAGGTTCATACCTGATTTGCCAGTGAACTCAATCTCATATGTACCAGGGTCTATGCCCTCAGTCTCAAGGATGAGATCGAACAGAGCCCGTACCTCTTTCATAAGGTGCGGCTTGGTCCTAATAGGTGAGCGATAGTTAGGGTTGATTCCTTTAGGGAAATGTATCCCAGCCTCACCACCGAACCGGTCATAGGCCATTAGATCATATGAACTACAGGTAACTCAAGGTCTATGTACCTGCTCAGGATCGTGTGACACCAAGTACAGGCGAGGTGAGGACTATCATGTAGTACCTCATGTACCTGCATAGGTGACGCATGTTCCATGAACAGGGATAGTAGGTCCCTGCCATCCATATTAGCAATCCTCTCTACTTACTACTTACTCGTGACCTTGTTGTCACAGTCTGATATGCCCATCCTTAGGGGTAGTACTAAGCCCCTTATAGGTGGTGCTTATGAATCCTGGAATCGATCGCTAGACCGGCCAGGTCTAACAAACAGGACTCAGTGGCCCTTATTAGGGAACCTGTCCAGATGGACACATCAGACTATGACAGTTGTCACAGCCTAGAAGGTATACATCGCATACCCTCTAGGTAGTGGATGTATGGGGTGGCAGCTAACCCCACACACCAACCAACTAGACGTTTACAGCGCCTGCGTTCCGTGCAATCTGGTCCTTCAGTTGCCACAGCTTCGAGTTGTTACCTTCAGCATCGGCCATCTTCTGGACGTAGTCAGCAGGAACACCAACACGATCAACTACTTCAGCGAGAGTCCCTTCGAACCCATCTGGCAGTCGGCGTCTGCGGATTGACCCGCCCCCACCGGAACCATTTGAAGTAGATGTGGCCTTTTTAGGGGCCACGGTGATCAGCCTGACCGTTGAGACAGCGGGTGCCTCTGGGTCATTAGCATCGGGTGCCTGAACGATCTGTATACCGGATGCCCCAACTAATGCGATCTTTGCGAACACATCCTCGGGCAGCGCAGCAAGCAGATCCATTTCAATTTCTTGAACGACATCCACACGCATGGAATTGAGAGCAGCTTCGGTTTCCTCGGCCTTGGTCTTATCCAAGACAGCGAGAGCCTCATTAGCAGACTTTATCTTCTCGAGTATCGAAGCACGTTCCTCGTCCACCGACGTGGTGATCTCGGGTACCTGAACTTTGTCAGCCATATTCAGTTTTCCTTCTTGATTGCGTACCTCTGGACGCTGCCATTTCCAATGGTCAATTCAACTTTGTTGTTGAATCATCATGTCACCATCTTATCACAGGTTCGACGCCGTGTCAAATGGTACACCCAACCGGGCGTGATATAGTAGATAGTTTAGGGTCATGTCTGGGACCGGTGCTATTCTATTGTACTAACAGGCTATCATAGGATGGTACGGGTTGTCAAGGTCGCCCGTTGGCCAATCTGGACTATCGCCTATGTAATCTCAGGCCTATTTTATTATCTTCCTCAGCCCACATTTCAGCGAGCACCCGTGCTTTGAGTTCACGTTGGGCTTCCCGTAGGGTATCCAGCCGTGTATCAATACGGCGGCGGATTCTACGATCAACCATATCATTATACGGTCCTTCTGGCAACACACGGCGACCAGGTAGGGGTATACGTGAGCCCATCGAACGGCGTTTCTTAACCGTGACGAAGGACATATTCAATTCCTAACAACAACAGATTATCAGATCGAGAACACAATGTCAAGGATCGAAGCGGGCATATCACAATTTAGGACCCGTCAATAACGGGTATAGTGATATCAATATCAATCTCGACATATACAAAGTTACACGAGATCGTGATACATGTCAAATCGTACTTTCTGGACTATATCCGCAGATGATAATAGATTTTAGTCGATGCTCGTAGATCCTCGTATAATTTTGCTTTTCGGATATTGTGCATTATTTCACAAAGATGGTGCTTGTGAAATCCTTCACAAAGTCCTGTCCTTGTGAAAAAGATCACAGCAGGTGTGAATAAAATCACAATGTCCCCATGTGCTTGTGAAAAAGATCACAATGTCCCCAGGACTTTGTGAAAAGTTTCACACAATCCAGCTTGTGAAAAAAATCACAAAGGGGCTGTCGAGAACATTGTGAAATCCGTCACAAAGAACATATGTTCTACACCCCCCATGCGATCTATCATACTAAAAAAAAGTTTATGGATAGTAATCGCAATGTTTCCAGATCACCAGATTCGACTATACCTTTACTATTTCTGTGGCTGGGCGGTCCCAGGCTGGGGGTGCGCCGCCAAGATTTTGTATTTCCCACCAAAACCCATCCATTTTGAGAGTTTGAACCTGCACTAGCAAGGTATACCGTTGGTGTTGTACGGATCCTTCCGCATAATGTCGTAGGCGATCTTGATAATCGCTACGTCGGAGCTTATAAGCTGCTCTATGGCGGATAATTCTCTCTCTCTTGTTACGATCTTGGGGATTTAGGTCCAATGGTGGCCTACCTGGTTGTGGAGCTTGACGTGGATTCTCTCTAAGCAGTCGGAATGCGTCTACCAACCAACATTCAGGGTGCCAAGCTACCACTTTACGTTCTATCCTGGACTGAACACACTCAAAATCTTTATCTATAATACCAGAACGCTGGCAATCATCCTTGAAACAGGAGTAATCCCTATTTGCTATAGCTGGCCATAGATCCATTTGTTCACCTAACCTATATCGTGTATTATATATACAGTATAACACAATGGTTCAACTTTGTCAACTAGGTCAGACATACCTGTTATATATTGAGGGACAATATTGACATACACAACCACCTATGATAGTCTTGATGTATACCAATATACACTGATTATAAGGATTACCTGTGGATTACCCACCGGCCGCTCCACCAGCTGCTTCCCAGGTTATAGGGTCCCTGACTCCTGAACCAGATACCCAAATGACCGAAGAAGCGACCGCTGTCGTAGAATCCGTTTCACCCTACTGGCAGGACTCCTCGGCAAAAACTGCCTATATGGGGTACAGAGGAGCAGGATTCAATAAACGGGAAGCGCTGGACTTAGTATCTCGATCGGACCGCACGCTATATTCATGGTACGCTAATGACAAAGAGTTCCAGGAGTTAGATAATCAAGGACTCAACGAATTCAGAGAAAAAGTTGGACGTGACTTCGCCTACGCTGACTACATGCGTAATTGGCGGCTCACCATGCAGTATGATGGCACTGTGCTACAGAAGGCAGTATCTGAACCTGAAAACCTCTCAGTTGAGGACCATCGGTACTTGCGTACTATTCGGGCTCAGTACACCCCCGCTGCACTTACTGCGATCACCGCCTACATGAAGGGTACAGAATCAGAATTACATGGCAATCGTACTCTCATTATGCAGGCTATAAACGCTGTCGCCAAAGACAGCCCTTCGTTTGGACCAATGTTCGACCCACACCAAGCAATAGAGGTAACTAATGCCGACCAAGAGAGGCCGCAGAGTAACCATACGTCAGAAGTCAGCTCGCAGGGGGAACGCTCGCAAGGCCACAGTAACCAGGAAACTAGTGGGAAACAGGCGAGGCCCTAAGGGTGGTCGATTCTAAGTTCGTACCACCAGCTCCAACAGAATCTCGATCTGACTTGAAGATGGAAGGACTTTCTAATACTCAGATCCAACTCTATATGGAACATATGGTCCGTAATAGAAGAGAGTTTATTGAATCTTGGATAACCATCAACGACAAGAACAGGACACCTGGTCCTTTCTCGCTGAATCCTATTCAGTCGGATATGAGCTCTTACATTACGGAGAGGGGCGGCAGGCATGTAATGCTCAAGCCGTCCCAAGTGGGTGCTTCCAGTTATTTGATTTGCGATATGCTAGTAGATACTATCTTTACCCCTGGCACAACTTCAGTAATTGTCGCTCACGAAGAGTTCATTACCCAACGTCTACTCACTAAGGCTCAAGCTTTTTATGATTCCATACCAGAGGAATTCAAACCACCCATGGCTCACCGCGGAGCACATGAAAAATCCTTCCCTGATATTCACTCTGTGTTCTATATCGGATCAGCTAGAGCCTTCACTTTCGGGAGGGGCGATGCTATACATAACTTCCTCGCAGATGAATATGCTTTTTGGCCGGACACTGCTAAGATTATGGTGCCCACCTTGCAACGAGTACCACCTCAGGGCCGGGTGATGGTTCTATCTACTCCCAATGGTGAGGATAATGACTTCCATGATCTTTACTATGAAGGAAAGTCTCCCGACTCTAACTGGCAATCACACTTCTATCACTGGATGCAGCACCCAGAATATTTCTTATACTCTGAATCTCCTCTTGCTCTCCCATCTGACCGTCAAGAAGAACTGAATCTCCTCACTGATATTGAGATACAACTTCTAAGAGATGGTTCAACCACAGATCAAATAAGATGGCGTCGTTATAAGAACGCTGAGATGGCAGCACTAAAGAGACGTGGTGATACAATATCACTATTCCCACAGGAATTTCCCGAGGATGAAATAACTTGCTTCCTAATAGCAGGAGACATGGTCTATGATCCCGAAGAGGTTGATAGGATGGCTCGTGATTGTATTGAGGCGCCCTCGTCCAAAAGTTTACTTCCAGGATTCCCTGCTACCAAAACTCTCATATGGGAAGAACCACAAGAACAATACGACTACCAAATCGGAGTAGACCCAGGCCAAGGTAAGCATACTGAAACTTGTATATCAGTTTGGAGGTTTGAGTACGATGCAGAACTTGATATTGAGCGACCTATCTTTGTCGCAAGGTGCTCTGGCCTTATCGAACCTGACGAAACCGCAGACCAGGCCAAAGCTATTGGCCGTTTCTACAACACCGCTTCAATATCGGTCGAGGGAAACGGACATGGAATGGCGGTCCTTTCCGGAGTTAGGGGTTACCCTAGACTCTACCACAGAGTTGAGATCGCCAGCGGGCGTCGCACTCGTACAATTGGTTGGATAACCTCCAATAAGACCAAACCTTTTATGATCTCTCAAGTCCAAGAATTAATGGAACATATGATCTGCCGAGATATACGGACAGTAAGTCAATTCCGTAATATCAGGTGGGTTAGTAATGCCCGAGGTGATAAGATAGCTCAGTCTATGGGAGCCGACGACCTCCATGATGGTGCAGCTATCGCCATAGCTAGTCGAGATGTTTACAAGGGTGCCCGAGGATTCGTAGGCGCCACAGCGGGGTGGGATTAGATGGTTGAGACACAACAAGGATTAGGATCAAAAACTCCATCGGGGTTTAGTAGAACTCCGTTTCAGCCGTCTGATGGAGTGCCTCTAGTATTTGGTTCAATGGATTCAGTTACTAATTCTACTTGGTGGACTAGACGAGCCCAGACTATTGCAGGTAACTGGAATGCTCGTAATGCTAAGATGAAAGACTGGTACAATATTTTGTTGCTTGAGGATAAACTCAAGAAGCCAGGTTTAGAATCAGTTGTAGCCAATGACCCGCGAACTTCATTCAACCTTGCAACTCATATTCTTAGTAGGTCCTTCCTTCGTCATGGGGAGTCCCTGTTCCCGGTAAGTAGCGAGTTTGACCGTCCACTTGCAGATCTAGCGGTCCAAATGGACGCATGGTGGGAACTTGAGAACAAGCGAAATATGTCTAGAGGACGACGTGCTTGGCTTACCGAGGTGTCTCAGCATATGCTTGCAACTGGATGGTATGCAGTCAAGGTTGACCCTGATGAGACCAAAGCAGAAATTATTAGCCCAGCTCAGGTCTTTCCAGAGTATGACCCAGATATGGGAACTATCGAGGTAGTACATGCTTTCAGGCTAACTAAGCACCAATCTCTCATCAAGGCTCAGAATAATGGATGGAATGTAGAGTCCTTCGACCCACTCAACACTGGCCTTATGCAACGGTTGAAGGGTTGGTTCAATAATCCTAATGACACAGTACAATGGTATGACCACTGGATCTGGACTGGAGACGGAGCTATCAATGCAGTCCTGGCCGATGGTGAATTTATGCGCCGGCCAATGGCCTTCACAGATCTCGACAAAATACCGATATTTACAGGTCCTGCCAAAGGACTACCAGATAGAGGAGAGATTCTATCTTCAGATTGGACTAAGTCAGCGGGTGAATCTTTTGTAGGAGTTAGTGAAGAACTCTGGCATAACATGGACCGCCAACTTACATATCTACAACAACTACTCCGTGACACAGCTCAGGCTCGTTGGAAGGTTAGAGGTAATGTAGATGTAACCAAAGAGGAACTTGAGCGACGTGGTGGTGTGTTCCGAATGGATGAAAACTCTGATATCTCTATGATAGATGGTATCCCCATTCCTGTTGAGATAAGTACCCAACTTCATATGATGAGTGGGATGCTTCAGAGAGACACCTTCCCACACTCTATCTTTGGTGATGTAACTGGGCAGATCTCTACTCTACAAATGTCACAAATAGCTGGTGCAGCCCAGCATGTGCTAACACCATATAGTGATGCTCTCACTACTCTACTAGGTGAGATAGATAATATGTGGTTACGGGCCGTCAATAACATGGGTGAGGATCCACTCGGAAATTTATTACCCATAGGTTTGCCAGATAATCTTATTCTCAAAGTATCTCAGTACTTGTCAGTCCCAGGTGATGCTGTAGCAAGAGCAAACTTCTCCAAGATGATGAATCCTGATTTTACTCTATCCCCACAAACTCTCATGGAATTATCATGGCCTGAAGTTGATAATCCTCTAGAGGAAATAGAACGATCCAAAGCTTACAAGGCATTGAACTCACCACCATCCCAGCGTATAGATTTGATAATTGCTTTGGAAATTCGATCTAATGAAGAAAAAATAGCAGGTAATGAACGTGCTTCGGAACTCTATGCTCAAGAAGCTACTAGGCTGAGACAACAAGGTGCTGGACAGGATTTCCAACCGCCTGGACCAACTGGACCAGCTGGACCACCTCCTTCACCAAATGTAGCCCCACAGACTATCAGTACTGGAGAATTTGTATAATGGCTGAACCGACTCCTCTGGAAGAAAAGCTAGCTCCAAAGCGTCTAAGGTTGGGTCGTGAAGAAGATCAGCCACCCTCTATTCCTTCTGAGCTGCTAATTCCTAAAACTATACCTGGTCCAATAGGGAGTCAATCTATTGGACAGATCCCAAATCCTCTGCACCCAGAGCCACTTATAACTGGTGGTGTAAGAGGGAGAGGAATTCCAAAGATTTCTCCCCGTGCAGTAGGGGGAGGATGGCATGCTCCTGATGATAACTTGGAAGCTCTAACTGAAGCTGGCATACAGAACTTTACAGCTAGTGTCCGCCAAGCTGAGTCAAATTTACCAGAAATGTACAAGGATATGGAAGTATTTTGGTACACGGAAGCCCAACGCGAAAGTTTGAACCTTTCAATTGATGACCACAACCTTAGAGAATATATGTTCAACTTCCGTAGTACGATGGCAGACAGGCAGTTTAGCTCTTTCGTATTCACTAGTGGTGCTGCTGATTTCCCAGTACAGTCTGTACCAACTAATGATGATCTCTTAGCCCAGGATGAAACTTTCCTAGCTGGTGTTGAGGCTACTAATGCCCAACGGGTAAAAGTTGCTCGGGCTAACTTCATGTGGCAGACTCTTATCACTATGCAAACTGGCTGGGTAAATGGTGAGTATGATGATATAGAAGATGCTATAAATACTCTGATAGGTACAGGTGAAGACGCTGAATACATAAGGTCTCTTATATCTCCAGAACTCCTTGAACAACTCGACTCTGCATTTTCTAGTCTAGCAGCCAATGTGCCTCGTACCTTCTCAGTAGTTGATATAGGTGATAAGGATATAGATGACGTTTTAGAAGACCTAACTAAACCAGCTGAGTCACAAGTTATATTTATCAGCAACTACTCAGCAAAGCAACTTGCTGACATGATGCAAACTCGAGGTATCCCAGAGTTAGAGTTACCTAGGGGAATGTCTATTAGTGACTTCACTAGATACCTTGGTACTCAGGGTGTAGATAAAGAAACTATTGATGGCCTAAATTCTTCTCGAGAAGATCTAACTGAACTTGTGGGGCTATTTCAAGAGCAGCGCCTCATGTCTACAGCTATCCAGGCAGACTTAGCTAGTGCTATTGTACCAGCTCTGTCTTGGAAAGAGGCAATGAAACTATCTATATTACAGCCTGCCTACCAAGCAGCTACCATGATGGAATGGTATGCTAATAGTATTAGTGAACCTTCTGCTGCACTTCAGGTTCGTAGTGGTCTTTCACCTGTAACCTTCGCTACACAAGGTTATACAGTAGGGTCAGCCTTTGGGAAATATGGTCGTGTAATAGGTGCTGCGGCTGGGTTTACTTATGGGATGTATTCACAATTCAAATATCGTGGTGAACTCCAATCAGCTTACTTACATGCTCGGTCTCGTGGCGATAATTTTTGGGAAGCTAATGGGCAGGCTTTCCAAGATTGGGACGCAGGTTTTGGATCTAAGATACTTCTTGAGACTGCTGGTGATCCATTATTGTTCTTCGGGTTTGAAATGTATGGTAGACAAATTGCAAAGATAGGATCTAGCAGTAGAGCTGGTCTAATAAACCCTGCTACTGGTCTAGTTCGTACTAGGGATTCTAATATAGCTTGGTTATCAAGTAGGCTTCTAGCCACAGAGCGACGTGTAAACCAAGTTACAGACGCTGCGTTTATACTTCCATTCAAAGCGATAGGTAAAATACCACTAACTCCATCCCAGGTAGCAATACGACGTGCTATTGCAGTAGCTAACCGTGGACGTAAGCTAGTCAAAAAAGTATCAGTTACTGGATTACCCGATGGGTCTCTACCTCCAGGACCATTGGTCAAGTGGTTCTCCCCCACTATTGACCGCGACACCACAAGAGCTGTAGCTGAGTATTCTTGGCAAGCAATGGTTGATGCTAAGAAGTCCAATGTAGCTATGGATGATTATGCTCTATTTGGCGATATGCTAAGAGAGTCTGTAAACCGTTGGTTGGATGCAGAGGAGATATCTAGATTATTTACTCCTATGCTAAGGAAGTCCACGGAAGGTAGATCAAATATAAGGTATGTACCTGCTCGTGATCCCCAGACGAAAATAGGTCAGGTACTCACTGTCCTCGACGAGAATACAGTGGAGATTACTATTGAGAATGTAACTAAAATCAATGAAATATTACAAAGTACAATCCATAAATCTGGTACTAGATATTCTATATTGGAAGCTAGAGCAGAGATAGCTAGAATTCTCCAAGCAGGTAATACGGCTGGTGAAAGGGAAGCTGGTCGAATAATAGGTAGGTATGCTAGAAATATCAAACGAGATGCTCTAGCTCCATTCCGATCTCTAGAGAATCCAGACGATATGTTCAAGAGGGTATTCCAGGAAACTCGAGATACTTTCAATAGGAATATCAACTCTGATGCCTGGCGGTACTATGAAGATCTTGGGGTCAACCAATCTCGCACAACTCGTGAGATAGCTAAGTATGGTCAACGTGCACCACTAACTTGGGCTATGTGGTTGGATCAAGCTATAGTATACCCATTTAGTAGGGCAGTTCTTTACTTCCTCAACTACGGACCATTCAATGTTCTTGAGTCCAAGATTAGGTTAATAATGGCGGGTCATCCTATGCGGCCACCACCTCATATTAGAGCTGAACCAGCTTATGCTCTATGGCTGCAACAGGGTGACTTGACTAACTCTTCAGACTTCTTATTTGATTTAGATAGTACTTTTCATACTATGAGACAAGGTCCTATTGCTGCTCCACTATCCGTAGAAGAATCTCATCTTGGTATACCTATAGCTGATAATGTTAGGCGTGGTATATTTCCTGGTATAACTGAAGACCTTGACCACTTCGCCGCTAAGTTCCCAATCTTTGGAGATAAGATTGCACCTAAAGTAGGTGAACTCCCACGTGGGTTGATGTCATTAGCTTCGCTGAATGATGTATCTTCTAGGATAGCTACCCATGATATGATTAGGTATGATTACTATGAGTTCGCCAGGCAGCTAGATATCCTTGGCCCAAAGATGAATCGTCAACTACGAGGTGCTATAGCAGGCGATGTAGCTGCTGGATTTGGTCATGTTGATTGGGAAATACTTGAGCAAAGAGTTGGTAAAGATCTAACCGATATTGTCAAAGGTCATATTACAGGTGTGGGACAGCGAGGGCCGGATATGGTGGAAGCCATAGAAGGACCAATAGCTGCTTTACTGGATCTCAAACTAAGCCATAATATTGATAAGGCACTCAACGAACATCCTTGGATGGATGAACCTTTCAAGAATTCTATTATGGAATTAGTGCGTAATGGTAAACTTCATTCTGGAAATCTTGATGAAATGATGCCTCAGTTTGCTGCTATGTTACTCGAGTCTAATCATATCTACCAAGCTTGGTGGGCAGATCAGATTACTGATGAACTAGTCCGTCAAATAAAGACTTTCACTCCTACAGATGTAAAGTCCGCTATGGCTATGCTGGGTCAAGTAGATCTTATTTTGGAAACAGTCCGTACTAAGATGAGTAATGTATCACAAGCTGCAGCTGTCCGAGGCCACCAGATCAAGAGTAGTACAGTTAGATCAGGTCTACATTCAAACTCTAAGGATGTCATAGAAAAGATGTCCAATAGCCTTGAGGCAGCTATTATAGACTTGAGAGAAGATATAGTAGCTAAGTTACGGGTTGGAGTACCTGGTATAACACCAAGTAGAGCTAATCTTATGTTACGCAGGTTAGACTTTGTTGAGCAGGATATGCGTAATCTGATAGCTGCTGATGGTCCTAGGGTTATGGAAGCAAGGCGACATGAGTTAGTATTTATTAGGAGAACTGAGTCTCTTGAGTCAGCTAACCTCAAAGTAGAGCAAGCTTGGAATGATTACTGGGCCCAACATTACAGGATAAAGGCGGATATGTCAGATATTGATGACGCACTTTTCCTTGAAGAAGGTGGTATCAAACCAGAAAAAGGTATCCGTGAGCCTATCTCTACGGAACTTACTTCTAGTGACATAGCCTTCATGTATGCAGGTAGAGATACAATCTCTTCAGACATGGTATCCAATATTTTGGATAAACAATCACTGACTCTAAAGACTAAAGAAGAGTTTATAGCTGAGCATATGGCTACTGCTGAGAGGCAGGCTGAAAAACGTAAGGCTAAGGCTGAGGACTTCGGGTTCAACCAAGGTAGTGTTGGTAAAGTCTATGATGACTTGTTATCATCTCTATCATTCCAGCCTGGTTCAGGTTATCATGAACCTCTAATGCAGGCCGTTGAAGGGGTTAGGAATAGTCTCTACGATTCTCTTTGGAAATCAAAAGTAACGCCTGAGGACCATGAAATATATAGTAGGGTTATTAGGCAAGTTGCTAACAATATAAGACGTACTGATATCACTGATGGATATTGGGAGCCTAAGATAACCCGTATCCCCAACAAGGATATGGACCCACAGTGGGATAACCCAATCACTAGTCCTGATGATATACCACCAGGATTTGTACATGGTACTAGTGAAGGTAATATCAAAAATATCCTCAGGGATGGACTTACTCCTGGATCTAGCCTAGAACCCTCGGGTCAAGATGTATACTCTACCAGTGATGTAATAAGGATTCACTACTCTGGTGAAGTAACTGGCCCAGACGCATCAAGGTCTTTTGCTCCAGAGTTCAAAATCCGTAGTAACAATACAACACTTCAGCCCAGTCAAATATCTGCTATAGAAATAAACGCTCAAGATATAGCAGTACCAGGAACTGATGAAGGAGTCCGCTCGGCAGAAGAAGTAATCCAGGATTCTGGTGATTTTGCCGAATCCTTAGGATTCCCCAGAGATACACCTGAAGTCATCTTCGACCAGGGTAGTCCTAGTGAAATGCGTAGGTTGGAAAGAATCCTTGATAGCCAGGAAACTGCCCCAGGCTCTGGTGTACGGGCAGATGGCCAAGCTGTAGCTATTGGACCCGAAGGAGTAGAGGCTCAAGTAATCAAGGATATAGAAGCTAGTGGTCTAAATATTGCCATCTTCCGTAACACCTTTGATGAGGATGGAATCTCCACTGGTATGGAGTTGATAAAGCCTGGTCGACGCACTCAAGTCTCAGGTACTCGTGCTCTTTCAGATGAAGGTAGACCAGTTATTGTATACCATGGTACCTATAGAAATTTTGAAGAGTTCTTACCAGATTCTAGTAGTAATTTCAATTTTATGGGCGCCGGCATCTATGTAGCTGAGAACCCGGCCGTAGCTGGGAAATACGTTGGGGACATGTCTCATAAGTGGACCGCTAGAGGTAACCTAATTTCAGAGAGTCCGGCTGATTCTCAGGTGATAGCTGATGACCTCAACATCGACTTGACAAAGGTGGCTGACGCTATAGAGCATTCACGTACTGCACCGGGAGCACCAGAAAAGATTAGGTTATCCAGGTCAGAGGTTGAAGATCTATACTGGGTTACTGGTAAATCAGATATCCGCCAGGACACTAGCGTTCCAGTAGATCTTCCCTTTATGACTCATCAGGCAGATGTACTTCCTGGGGAACGTTCTATAACCACACTTGAAAAGTATCTTAGAAGGATAGATTGGAACAGTGTACCCGAATCAGAGGATATTCCTGATGAAGTGGCAAATATATCTATTAGGGACGTACATTTTGAGCAGGATGTTCCCCATGGTCCTATCCACGTAGAGGTTGATTTTGACCAAACAGTTGATGCCAGACCACAGGTAAAGACGGCTCGCCTCAATGTCCAGAATCCATACAAAGCTGACCATGCTATAGGTAGTTCAGAGGTTCGTGCTGTCAACGCCGACCCGGTACAAACAGGTGTTACCTTCGAAGCCTCTTCCGCTTTGGATGAAGGTGCTATATCTACTGAAATGAATATGGATGAGGTGTTCGATGACTTCAAGTCTATAGGTCTCAAGTCCGAATTTCATACCTCCAGGTATGATACTAAGCCTATCCCTGAGACCTCAGAGTTTGGTGGCCTACAACTCTTCGTAGGTGAAGAAGCCATAGAGGGTGGGATTGAGGCACAGTCGAGAGCTAATGCTGAAGTCTGGGCGGAGATTCTAAATGAAGGTGCTGACCTCACGCCTGGACCCGTCTTTATTACACAGCAGGACGTAACAAGTAATAGTATCCAGAGAGTAGTCAAAGCTACTCCTAAGATGAAGCATGAAGTTGAAGCAGTAAGGCTTCATAATGAATCCTTTACCAAGGAAACTTCTGCCGTTCAAGTACCTGCATTTGAATTGGACATGGATGTAAGGTACCATGGTAGGACTTACAATCTCCGAGGTACCATGCAGACTGGACCATCCTATGAAGGTGAGGACTGGAGTAGTGGAGGAGCATTACTTATAGAACTCCACACCAAGGGTCAGGAATCTGCTGGCGTTATAGGTCTAGTAACTGGTCTTCCTCCCGCAGACACTGGTATTGTACAGGCTCTTACCGACAACGATCTTGTTCGCATAGGCCGTAAGGCTATGGATGAATCGCCTGAAGATGTAAAGAGTATAGGATTTATAGGTCGATCAGTTGGAGATTTAGATGTTGGTATGGCTGAAGCCGGCGCTCCATTGGTGGGTACCAGAGAATTCTTTGAGCGAGGACGTAATAAAGAGGAATGGGTCCTCGAAGTAGACTACGAGCAAATACGGGGTATTGGTCAACCAATCTCCAACGCTGATGGTTCTACCACCAGGGTAGAAAACTTTGACTACATTTCTGAGAGTGAGGAATTTGCTGACGGTCTCAAGAAAGAAGCATTTATACCCGTCTATAATGTGAAGAAGACCTTCCTTGACCCAGTCAAATCTGCTGAGTCTAGGCTTCAGCATAACCAGTTCATGGCAGGATATGATGAGTGGACTAGCAAACTTGACTTCAGTCATCTGGATGATACTACTAGGTCAGCACGAGAGCAAGATATCCGCTCCATGAGGATCGAGCTTGAAAAAGTATATGAAGATCCTAATTACAAAGATTTCCATCCTGAAACCGACCAGGTCAAGTCGGTCCGTAATATCAATGTTTACCCAAACTTACGGGTATTATCACACCTCATAGACCGTTCGTGGACGTATAATTTAGGTGGCCCCTCGACTGGTCAGTCCGTTGGTAATGTGCTAAAAGAGATATTACAGTCTGGTGATTTTGACAGTATTAGGCACTACGGTGGGCCCTATGGTGGCACCTTGAAATCCAGAACAGGTGGAGATGCTGAGGGTAGAGTCTGGATACTTTGGGATGGCAATCAAATCCAACTCCCGCAGGATAGTGTGGACAAAATTCTTATGAGGAGAGATATACCTAACCCAGAATGGACTGATATCCGTGAGCGGGCTGCTCTTGCCGCCAAGGAACGTAGGACACTTGACTACCCTACCTACAATAATGATACAGCACTCAACGCTAGTGCTCAATCCATCTTCCCGTACTTCAATTATGAAGCCCAACGATGGCCTTGGATTATGCGTAACATGCTATCACGACCAGGACCTTTACAAGCTTGGGGTCGATACACAAGAGATAGTGATGGTGGCTATACTCACATACCAGGAACAAACTTAGAGATCAACCCTCTTAGAGGCACAGTATGGATGGGTGGCCTTAGGAGACTTTATAAGGCTGACTACCCAGAGTATGCTGACCAATTTGGATTTGGAACAGAATTCCTTGACTACATAAGTAGGCTAGGGTTCTGGCCTGGGATTCACGTGCAACTACCAATCACTATGTTTGGTGCTGCATCTACTAGTCATCGACCACAGCTAGGTGAGGTATTACCTCCAACTGCTCAAACTGCCTTAGGTGCTATTACGGCAAAGTTCCCTGATGCAGGATTTACTGCTGCACTAAATAATATAATATTCCCAGATAGATTCCGTGACTTCAAAATTGCTAACCTACTGTCCGAGACTGAGTTTGGTGGACATGATGGTGTTCAAATTTGGCAGAAACGTAAAGATGGTATAGCCCTAACTGCTACTGAGCAATCTGCATGGAATAAGACTGCTCGTCACGTAGCCATTATATCGGCTGGGCTAGACTCACAATTTGGGCTATTCAGAGTTAGAGGTAGAGAGAAGATTGAAGCTCTTGAAGCTTTACGTCAAGCTTACTTTGTCTACACTGGAATTAGCCCCGAGCAGCAGATAGAAATATCTTCTACTTTCGCTGCTACAGGACGTAGACTAAATGATGTTGTAGCTTTAGATCCGATGGACAGGTTTGTTGTGAGAGAATTCCTCGAGAAGCATATGAACCATCTTCAACAGCAAACTGCACCTCTAATGCCATCACTCCTTGGTGATATCCAGTCTAAGACTATTGAGTATCACAACCAGATTGAGGATATATTTGAGGGGGCTCGTCGTAATGGGTTCGTAGACACTGATGCTATATCTGGAGCCGAATATCAGTCTCACCGTCCTATTGAAGCAATAGAGTTAGATTGGCGTGCTGGGGTAATTACTTCTCGTGATGCCATATCAGAAATAAATGATGTTCTATCCTTTGCTATAGACAGCGTCAAAGGTATAGGTGACTTGCCTAGGTTTGAGGGTGTGCCAAAAACCCGATTCGAGCGTGAGCAGTTCTATATGGAACATAACATACCTATGCCGACTTGGTCTGCTGGACAAGAGATCTTATGGGAATACTATAACCTTGAACCACGGCTCAAATTCAACCCTGATACTGGAACTATGGAAAGGGACTTTGACGGTTACTTTGCTCATATAGATATGATGTTTGAACTTATGGGTCCTGAATTTGGACCTCGTCTGCTTAGCCGTATCCAAGCTGACTGGGCTGATATGCAAGTGCTAAGGTGGGGTGACAGCCGTGAATTTATAAGGCCATATAAGAACATAAGAGCTATAGTCCAACGACGTCAACCTGAGAATGAACAGGCAATTATTGAGCGGTTCCTCAGGTCTGAGGCTGCTGAACGCCAGAACATACGTGAAGAACTTAGACCTGATGGTAGAGGTGTTATAGCTAATTGGGAAGCTGAAGTATCTCAAACTCGTGAGAACTTGAGACTCCTCAATCCTGAGTTAGATTCTGTACTCCTATTCTGGGGTGAAGTATTAGGTGTTCTTACTCAAGAAGCCCAAGATATGTATAATGACCGTGTAAGAAGGGAGCGCCCTGGAGTTCAGACCCTTGAAGCAACTCTATTGCAATAGGAATGTTATAGCATATAAATTGCATTAGATAACAATTGACCCGAAACAACCAATCTGATATACTAGATATATCGAGGTAGATCTATGGCCGACGACCAGAAAACAGTACCAGAATCTGACTTCCTCAGGGTAAAGTCCTTGAAGGAGTCAGCCGAATCACGTGCCAATACGGCAGAATCTCGTGTGGCTGAGTTGGAAACAACCGCCACTTCAACCAATAAAGAATTACAGGACCTCAGAAACTGGAAAGCAAGCAATCAACCAGTTGTCTTAGAGGTGGCTCAGCTCAAAACCGATCTGGCTAGCAGCAAAGAACTAGTAGGAACCTTGGAAGAGAATGTGATATCAAATATCACCAAATCTGCCAGGGAACTGGGTATCTCCGAGAGTGATCTTGAAGGTAAAACGGTTTCACAGATTGAGTTACTTATGATTGGTGCTCGTAGCATCAAAGGTGAGTCCAGTAATGGGGATGATTCTTCTACTAGTGATAGTAATATCGACTCTGAAACCTCTGGCGACGGCGAGAGTAGAGACGAAAACCCTAATACTAATGAAGGAATCAACTTTGCTAAGATCGGCGGCAACCCTGAAAAGTCTGCAGTAGCTCAGTCTCGGTACTTCGTTGGAGGAACCAATGGAGGGCAGGCTAATGTACCTGCCAATGACCGCGAATACGCCGGGGCTCAACGAGAGCGGTCTCTGGCCAGACAAGCTGATCGAACGGCAAATAAAGTTTAGAGGTAAATAAATTGCCCACGGAAATTGGTCATTGGGATAACCTCGCAGAGGCCCAAAAAGCCACACAAGAAGTCCTCATCCCTGGCGTAATCGAAGAGGATATCAAACGTGGTGGACCTATCCAGTTCCTTCCAGTCCAGCAGACCTTAGGCCTGCGGGTAGACTACCTTCGTGAGACGGCGAACCGTCCACAGGCAGCCAAGCTAGGACCTGGTGGTTCAACTGTCGCAACTTCGGCAACGACCTATGACAAGCAGCAACGAGACTTGTCTATTGCCTACATTGAGACAGACCTTGACAAGTTCACGGCTGAGACCTATGGCGGCCTGAACAATTACGCTAACCTTCAGTTCAAAGAGAACCAGAAGGCTATGGTGGAGTTCCTGAACGATAAGTTCTTCTATGGGGACGCCACTTACGCTACTGGTGACGCTGAACCTGATGGTTTACACGCTCTAGCAGCGGCTTTCCCTACTGGTATAGGTGGTGAAACTAACGGTCTCAACATAGAGGTTTCTGGTGCTCTGACCATAGCCTCTATGCGGAAGATTTTGCGGAACATGAAGTATGGTGCTGACGCCATCTTCGTGCCCCACATTGTTGGTGACCACATTGACGCCTACACTCAAGAGGCTGGTCTAAGCAACGTCACCAATGGACTCTTCCCTACTACAGTAGACGCTTTCGGGCGAGAGGTACCGTCCTTCAAGGGCATACCAATCATACGGACCGACTTTCTACAGGAAGAGACCGCTGAAACTGGTGAAGGTTCTAATGCTCGGGCGAAGTCATCGGGTGCTGCTAACTGGTCCATCTTCTTCGTGAAGTTTGGTCAGGTATCCGAAATGGACCCAGGAGTTGGCCTTCTTGTTGGTGGTAATGGAATGTCTCCAGGTGAAATGTTCTCTGTTGAGGAGATCGATACACTTGAAGGCAAGATTGCTTCCAAGCAGAGGCTACACACTTTCTATGGATTTGGCGACGGCTCAATTATGAGCATTGGCCGGATCTTTGACATTACGGACACAGCTATCACAGCTTAGTCCATAGCGCCGGGGTGGGCGGCTACTTCCCACCAACACTCTCAAACGCCCCTCCCTGGAGGGTTAGGAGTTAGAACATGGCAGTTACGCCATACACGATTGATAGTCCGATGGGCGGTTACCACTATGGAGTGAAGCAACTCCGTAATGGGATTACCATTGATATCCCTGCCACTCATCCTCAAGTATTTGACCCATCTGTCCTGGAGTCAAACTGGAACGACTTAGATGTCTATGACATTGACACCGTGCAGAAGTTCCCACTTGGTACTGTGCTCAAACAGAACCGCCGAGTGTGGATGTATGCTAGCTTTGCCGGCACCGTCACAGTAGGTGACATGGTGGTGTCTGAGGCTGACGATGATGGCTACGACGCACTGGCGCCTGTGGCTGCAGATGCTGGTGTTACTGAATTTGAGATATCCCCTCCAGGTTCAGGCACAGACATTACGATCAATGAGTTTGCTGGTGGTTACGTTGAGGCTCAGGCGAATGGAACTCCAGGGTACTCATATGAGATCATGGCAAACGACATTCTGGATATGAATGGTTCTCCAACCATGACGGTAAGAATCTTTGGTAACACTGCTGTGGCACTTAGCACCAGCGATGACCTGGCTCTTATCAAGCATCCAGCCAAGGATGTGGTCATTGCTCCTACTACACTCCTGAGTCCAACGCTTGGTGTCTGTCTGACAGCCCAGGCTGCTGACCAGTTTGGGTGGGTTGGAGTCAAGGGTCCACACACAGTGTACTTTGAAGGTACTGTGGTTGACGGGGCCGAAGTCCGTCACTCAGAGACTACCGCTGGCTCTGTGGCAGGTATGGACTACACAGAGTCAACCGCTGAGTCTGACTCTGGTCCAATTGGACGGTTACGAAACTACTCAGGCACTACCACATTTGGTCTCGTTGACCTCTACGGTAAGGGCATAGTATAACCATTGGGGGTATTCAGTTAGGCTGGCCCCTAAACAAATAGTCCCTCTTAGAGGGTAGCGACGAGGCAAGCGAATGTCGTTGACAACTATAGGTGATGAGACTATCACTATATCAAGTGCTTCACTAGGACTCACAGCTGGGTCTGGTGGTGATCTCATCAGGTCTGGGCAGACCTCTAGTAGTGGGGTAGCATCTAATCTCCCATCTACTACTGGTGCCCACAGGTATAATATGCCTGGTACTCGCATGGCTAGAGTTACAGTAGTCAGTGGAGCTATGAGAACTTCTACCAATGGGACAGTAACTGCTCCCACAGACGGTGGAAACTTTCCACTCTGGTCAGCCACCGAGTCCTTTGAAATCTGGGACCTACCAGATATGTCCACCTGGCGGGCTATCCGCGAAGGTGGTGTTGACTGTGTCATCTTTGTTGAGTACGAAGGGACAGATGAATAATGGCTATTCGTAACCTTCGTCGTACCAATGCAAACCAAGAGTATGCTGATATATTCTTGAATGGTAATAAGCTCAAGCTGGATGTAGATGATGACACCTATATCGTTTCTGACACCAACGACGAGATTCAGTTTTTTGCTGGTGGCGTTGAGATTGCAGAGTTTGATGCGACTGCGATAACTCTCGCCAATGGTGCTGATCTTGTTATTAGTGCTGCGGATAAGTTGTACTTCGATAATGCTGGTGATACCTACATCTGGGAAGAATCCGGTGACGACCTGCATCTAGTTGTGGGTGGCGCGATTATGCTTCAGTTAGACCAAGAAGCCGGTATTTCTACATTCAACCCGTCGTCTGCTAATTACGATTTTAGGGTATTGACGGATGGTGGAACCTCTGCCATCAATGTTGATGCTGCTGCAAACGCTGGAAAAGGTGAGGTCAGCCTTGGATACACGGCGAATCCTGATGGGAACAACCGGGCGTGGCTCAAGATATACCCGCCAGCCATCTCCACGGCTTCGGGCAAGGCTACCTCATGGATGAGCATCCAGCCCGACTACGCTATGACAATGGCCGGGACTGTTCCGTTTGTCGCAACGCTCCAGTTGGAAGAACCGAACATTACAGAGCCCGACGGGTCAAATGTTGTTTCGGTAGCTGCCACGCTCTACATAAAAGATGCGCCAACTGAGGCTCCAGCAGGTAAAAATAGTGGCATCCACATGGAAGCTGGGGCGTTCTATGTTAGTGATGGGCATGGCACAGATGGTGAACAGCTTACCTCTGGTGGGGATGATGCTGTTTTAGACTGGGCTGCTGCCAGTTGTGTGCGGAGTTCTAAAACTGCCATCGTGGAACGGGATAATAATGATGAAGTTCTTGCGACACTGGTGAACACGCCAGTCCACGACTTCAAATATAAAAATGACCGATCACTTTCCAGCACCGGAGACTACGACACGGACTATGTTGGTGTCATGGCTGACGAGGCTCCGTGGGCGATGCACCACAGCGGACGCATCCTGAATCCGATCAATACATTCGGCTACACAATCCAAGCCTTCAAGGCTCTGGAGAAACGCATACAGGAATTGGAGTCTAAGTAATGGCAACTAAAGCACAGATGAAAACAGCACTTGGAATCACAGACAGTCAAGTGACTAAGGCTCTTGCATACCTTGACCGGGTATCCCCAAAGCTTGATAGCTCAGGCGATGCACGGGCAAATACTATAAACGATTTCCGTGACCATATCGTTTCACATTACGGTGGGCAGATTAGTGGAGACTTGAAACAGCAAGCTGCTTCCCCTGCCTGGGACTAGGGAGAGTATATGAGTCCGGTACATACGAAAACTGAGCGACGTAAAAAGGGCATCAAGCGTGGTGCTGGTGGCAAGATAACGAAGGCATCTCCTAGCACGAAGCGCGCGAAGCCGAAGAAGAAATACTAATGGACTTCAAGAATTTCACTGAAAAATTCAGACCGCAGGTGATGGCTGTAATAGCTGGAATCGTGCTTATGGCTATGGCAGCGATGCGCTGGGACGGTCTTGAAGAACTGAAGACCGCCGCCCTTGTGTTAGGTCCGATAGCGATGGCAATCATTAACAAGCAGAAGTCAGAAGACTAGCTGGCAGGAGGAATAATTACTTAGGTTGATACCCTACCCGATGACTAAAGACCATAATCCCGAGGCAAGCAAATGGGACTTCTAATCAATACAACTTTTACCGATGTTATCTCTGGGAAACCAATCACTGTACCTAGTGATGGTGAAGATTCAGAATTAGTACCGGCTACTACGGCTACTCTACTGAGGGCTTTAGCAGAACAATTACCGAGAGACTTCACTACCCCAAACGATGACGCTTGCTTCTCTTTTGTATTCTCTATAATGAGAAACAATCCAAATGAACTTTACTGGACTATCCCACCTAAACACTTTGAACAACTGTTTGGTGTTGATGGTGAAACCGGAATAGTTATGAGAGATGTCCCTAACATGCAGGCTTATATGCCTGGTCCAAATGGGCCAGTCCCTGTAGAGGGTCGACCTAAGGTTATTCCTCTATTGAGAGCTATGCTCTCCATGAATACTACTGGTGCTCTCGAAGCCATGCGAGGTTCTGATATAGATGAACCAGCGGGTGAACTTACCGAAATGAACTCATCTAACTAATCATGCTTACTCTTTCTGCTGCCCTAACTACTACTCAGAAGCTGGCTAGTCGTGAGCCTAACATAAAGGTAGTTATTACTGAGGCAGAAGCAGCTAGTCCTACTGTTGCTACCTATTATACAGGGTACCATGCTTCATCCAGGGTCCGATCTATAGAACATACTGAATCTGCTCAAGGCGGAGAGATGACCAAAATTACTCTCTTCGATGGAGATCAATCTATAGCTAGTAAGGACTGGACCGGGCGTAGGGTGGCAATCTTCTATGGTTATAATAGTACTGGTAATGGTACTGGAGCCAAATCTGAGGATTGGCATGAAAGAGCACCACTCTGGGTAATCACCCATGAGGAGATTAGAGAAGAAGGTTACCAAGATATAGTTCTAACCTGTGGAGATATCTGGTGGTATATGGCACAATATCCTTCGGGTGGGACGACAATAGGTGATGTACCAACCTACCGTGGTGACGAGATAGGTGATTATCTTGATAATGCTTCTCCTAAGGGAGTACTTACTCATCTTGTTCCACCAGGATATAATAATGCTCTAACTAGTGCAACTATAACTGACGGTGTACCTCTAACAATAGATGATAGTGATGGATTAGTAGATTCAGCTAGCTATCAAATTGACTTTGAGTTTGAATGGGGGACTACAGCTTTTACTATAGTACAAGCTATGTTGGCTTGGACCGAAGGCGGGCTTCGTATGAGGAAGCACGGCGATGATATGAGGTTTGAGCACCTTGATGTTGATGAGTCTGTAACCTATACCTTTGGTACTACCCATGAAGTAGAGGCAGCTACCCGTAGGATGGGTATTGTATTTCCTAATGAGATTATAGTAACAGATGTAGCACCTATGGTGAGTGCTAGATCTGGTGCGTCTCGAACATATACCGTAACTGCTAGTGATAGTACTAGTGCTGGTAGAATAGGTAAAATAGCTCAATTGATTACTCCACCTCAAGGAACTAAAGATTCATGGAGTAGTGCTAAAGCACAGAAGATCGCTGACGCCATATTACATCAGAACCAGCAATCCGCCTCAGTAGGCTATATGATAACTAAACCTCATATTGGATTGGAAGTCCATGACCGTATAACTATCAACTATACTAGTATATCTGGTTGGTCATTCACTGGGTTTGTAACTCAGATCAAGTGGATCTATGTAGCCAAGACAGGAACATTCCTTCAAGAGGTTCAGATTGGTGGTTCACGTACCCGACTTAGTTCTTATCTAATTGGTCAAAGTCTAATAAATCCTGCTGCGATTGCAGCGGGTATCACTGAAATACCTCCAACTAGTGGTGGTGATATCCGAGACTTCCCTGAGCCTGATCCTGAATGGCTTGCCAGACAGAGGATTGAAGAAGAACTTGAATTAGGTCGAGGACCAGTAGTACCTTTGCCGGTAGAGGAACCTGGATTCCGTAACATAGGTGAGGATGTGGGCGCTGGTGAGATTGATGAAGCTTTTAGGAGTATACCTCAACCTCGCACGGCACCTCAAGTATTCCAGAATATTGGTGCTGCAGTAGGTGAAGGTGAATTGGAACAAGTATTCCAATTACCTGACTTTAGTATAAAGTCTGCTACTGAGGAACGTACAGCAGAACTTAGGGAGGCTGTTCTCAATCCACCAGAGGTAAGAGATCCTGTTGGTGAAAACTTTGCTAGGCGCCTTACTGATCTGGAAGATGATACTGGACCGTCCCGACCTAGAGTTGAGGGAGAAGCATTCCGCAGAGAAAATGGATGGGAGGAGAATCCATAATGTCTGGGACTAATTCAGTTACATCAGTCCGGCGTATTCAGAGGCAGGCTCAACAATTACCACCCCAATCTATCGTAAGGAATGGTCACCTCAGGGCTAGAACTGCTGAGTATTATCCTGAATATTTCAACCGTGTAGATCCTACTTCTATAATGACTGGAAGTCCTGCAAACCCACTCAGCTTGAACGGGTGGAATGGATCTATTGTGGCAGGTCCAGATGTAGATGCTGGAGTTGTAATCAATGAATCTGGTATAAGGATAGCAGGTGGTAGTACTACTTCTGCCCACTTGTCTTTTGAGAATGCTTCTTGGGTCAGTAAGTTTCGACAAGTCTATGTACCTGGTGATGATTCTATTACCATGTACTTGGCAGACGGTGTAGACTTGAAAATCAGGATGTCTAATGGTAGTGTATTACCTGTAAATCAAGAAGCATTGGGGTCTCATGCTTCTTTGATTACTAGTGGAGTAGATAAAGCTTGGTCTCATATAGTAGCAGACCAGTGGATTGGCCAGTCTCTTATATTTGAAGCTGATGAGACTGCCTCTAATGTGGCTGACGTAGGTGCTGTTACATCTATCTACCGTGATGATACGGGGGTGGGCGGCAGCGCCGGTAACCTTATATATAATGTACCTACCTCTAGTATCCATGTATTCCAAATAAATAATGTCCCTCTATTGACAATACCAACCAATACGCCAGAAAAAGGAGCCTTACTATATGCCGAGAACACCACAGGGACTGGCGTTTGGCAAAGGGACCAATTCAACGTTATTGTGTATGGTGCTGACAGTGGTGGTGGTAGCGACGCATCTAGTGAAATACAGGCTGCTATTGACGATGCAGAAGCTGCCAATGGCGGAGTGGTATACTTCCCTGAAGGCACATATAAGATCAGTACGAAGCTAGAACTCAATAAGGCTGACCCTGGTAATAAGCGTATCATATTGTCAGGATTTGGAGCCACTATCAAACCTGATACTAACACTATCGCTCTTGAAATAGATGGTACTGTAGGTAATACTGCTGTTGGGTATGAGATCAACGGTATTCACTTTCAAGGACAGTCAACTACTGGCACTACGGGTGTTCTTATCAGGGATCAGGACCGTGTATCTCTAAGGAATGTAAGGTTTGAGGACCTTGCTGTTGGGTTACATCTGCAGGTGGATGAAGATGATTCTGGTGATCACTGGGTTGAAGGTACTTCACTTGTTGATGCCTTCTTTAGTAATTGTACCAAAGGTGTTCACTTTGATAATGCTGATTCAGCACCATCAGCTTATGTATCCTTCTTTGAAACTTATTTTGAGAATGTAGGTATTCAAGGTTCCGCTACTGGTATTGATATAGAAAGATATGCTAACCTAACTCGATCAGTGTTCAAGAATATTTCTATCTGGCCTGCTGCTTCAGGTACTGGTTGGTCTATAGATGGTGATATGAAGAATGTACAGGCTGACATTCATGTGGAGAGGCAAGCATCATCTGTAATAGGCGTGAGTATTGGTTCAAATGCGACCAATATGACTCGTTGGCATCCACACTTTGATTTTGTAGATACCAGCGGTAGTTGGGCTGCAAAGATTTTGGATCCGTCACAGTTGATGTTTCCAGCTATTACTAGTCTTGGACCTCTAACTGGCTGGTTATATGCACATGGTGCGGGACCACCTATTGGTACTATAACGGCAACAGATTCAACTGTGGCACACGCAGCTTTTACCTTGACTGGTATGCCAGGAGTGGAGTTCTCTAATAATGTTGGTAAGGGATATATAGCAAGAACCTTCCGAGTACCTGATGATTGGGCTGATGATGGAGATGACTTTGCTATCCAAGTTATCTGGTATGTAGATGGCACTGCTAGTACAGATGATGTGTTTAGTCTAAATGTTACAGTTAGAGGGGTAGCTATAGGTGAAGATGCTGGCTCAGGTGGTGCTTCTGAGAATGAAGGTGCTCATATATCTACGCATGTTAGTGGTACTCATACTGGCAGCAACGGAGCCTCAGTACTTACAGACTCAACAGCGTCGTTTATAGGTGATAGGGTTTCAAGCGGAGACACCGTTACTAATACTACGGATGGCTCGTCAGGTACTATCTCCAGCTCTAGTAACATTACTGCTACTACTATCACGGCCAGCTTGTCTGGTGGTACTGATAATGATTGGGATAACGGTGATGCCTTTATTATCCTAACATCACCTGATGAGGAATTACAATCTACATATCATTACTTTACTGATGGGGTACTATCTAGGGGTGATCTTGCTAACATAGTACTTGAACGTGATGGTGGAGCAGCTAATAATGACATAGATGTGATAATAGTAGATGTAATCCTGTGCTATAGAAGGAACACATAATGGCAACACTTGCGACATTCCGCACAGATATCCGCATAGACCTTGACGCCGTTGGAGACACGACTAACTTCTCTAACGCTCTCATAGATCGGGCGGTACAGCGTGCAGTACGTGACCTTAGTAGATATATTCCTAATGAGAAAGTGTTAGATCTACTCATTGATACCTCCATATCAGACGACTCTTTTACCTCTAGTCAGGGTAATGCTGTAGCCTTGGATAATAAGTTTATCAAACCTGAATCTGAAGTGGTTCACACTGCTGTATCTAAAGGTGGTACCAAGTATACTCGTGATACAGACTATACTATGGACTATGCTAATGGTACTATCACTGACCTGGCTGCAGGGTCTATGGCTGATTCCACCACTCACTATGTTAGCTACACTGTAGATGAAATCACCGCACCTCTTAGTAGCCTGAGTTCTGATCTACTCAAAGTGCATAAGGTAGAATATAACCCTATCAACCTACCTCAACAGTTCTATACCTTCGCAGTATGGGGTGATACTCTTTTTATCCGTGGACGTAGAGACTCGGAGCAACCTCAACTCTTAGATGGTAAGCACTTATGGATATACTATTATGTCCAGCACACGGCTCCTACTGCTAGTGCTAACGGTACTTACCCACAAGAACTTGATGAGGTAGTAGTCAAGGGTGCACTGGGGTACCTGATGCGAGCTAAAGCTTCATCATTCGCTTTGGATGGTAAAGGTCACCATAGTAGTGCTGCTGTCCAGCTAGCTGCTGCTCATACGGCTATGGAAAATATCCGTACAATTATAGATTCAGCCAATGCTCATTTCACTAATATGGATACTAACGTAGATTCTAGTGTAACTGAGTTAGCGGCCATTCTTGGTGATCTCAAAGGTACTACCGGTACAGGAGATCCTCTTTATGAGACAGATCTTGGTAATACCGCTTCAGATTTAGCAACCACTACCTTAGCTGAGATAAATACCTTCCTCACCACAAGTTCCGCAGATGCTCTGGCTCAACTTACCGACATACAGAACCTTGCTAGTGGTCCACTCAAAGATGCGGATACTGAGCATGATGCTGCGGTTACTGAACATACTGCTGCTGTCGCTGATATGGTTCTCGCAGAAACTGACCTAGCTAGTGCTACTGATGTATTCGCTGCACAAGATGACTTTATAGTTACAGGTTCTGTGCCTAATGCAGAACAATACCTCATTGATGGTGACGGTACTATCTCTACTATCAATGATGGTGAGAATGAAGCTGAACTCTATAACAGGTATGCTGCCACTACTCTAGGCATAGCGGACCAGTATGCAGATAATAGAAAAGATCTTATAAATCAGGCTGCAGTTCATGTAAGGTTAGCTGAATCTAGGATAGCGAACGCTAATTCCAAGATAGCGAATGCTAACTCTCGTATGCAGGTCGCTACCTCTAAGGCAGAAATAGCTGATCGGTACTTAGCCATAGCACAGAAGATTCTCAATGAGGCTCAACTCCATATTCAAACTTCTAACTCTCATAACGCTCTAGCTTCCACAACTATTAGAATACTAGAGAATAGGATACAAGTGGTTTCAGGGTACCAGGCTGCTGCCTCTCAATTTGGTCAGCAGGGTACGTTGGAGTTACAGCAAGCCGCAGCTTACCTAAATGAAGCTCAAGGTCGTATATCTAATTCGGATGGATACGTTCGCCTAGCAGAGTCAACTACTCTATTAGGTATAGATTATCGTAACCAAGCTGATTCTTTGAGGGAGGAATTCTTTGTCACTCTAAGATCTAGGTCACTATTTGACCACAAACCATTTGATGCCCCATCAGACTAGGATTAGAATTGGCAGGTAGATAATAAGTGGTATATCAACAAACAGAAGTCGGAAGATTAGGTGGTGACTTATGAAACGTATCAAGGCAGAAGTTATCTCTATTGCGGAGTCTGTCTGGGCTAACGTAAAGCCTCAGATAACTGCCGTTTTCAACAAAGCATCCGACCATGTGCTTGCGATTGTTATCGCGTCCCTCACCGTTGGAGCAGGTGCTGTTACAACCACGACGGATATTCAAGTTCCGATTGTTTCAGATGTGGTTGATGCCGTACCGTATATCGAGCCAAAAGCTGTTGAAGCAGCAGAGGCCAAAGAGGACGCTGCCGCGCTTGAGCGTGAAGAATTGCGCGACCGTATTTCTCTGGTACTTGATCTTGTTGGCTCCCTCTCTGACAGGGTGGATACTGTGGCTCCAGTAATTGCCACGAAGTCTATTGACTATTCCTGTAAGGGAAACCAGGGCTCTGTGTCGCTGTCGAACATCACAGTGCTGAAGGCTGCTGCTCATACGTATGCTGCTGAATTCCGAGGCATCAACGGTGGGCGAATCTTTATGCACACTGGCGATTGGACCAACATGCAGGGGAAGCAGCTTCTCGCTACTTCATCGGTTGTGTTCGCTAACTCAACTATTACCGATAACGAAGCTGACGGCCTGAACCTCGGGCAAGTTTCTTCTTCAACAATTACAACCTATAATATACCAAATTCAGCAGGTACAACAATTTGGGAGGACGACGTTGTTGACCGCATCTACTTCGTGGCTGATGGCGTGGACTGCCGCATCTATGACTTCGATGCTGATGGGATCTTCACCGATGGCATCATCATCTTTGAGAATGTCTATGTGAACAATGGCTCGATCAAAAACTCATCCATCGGCAGCGCAGATAGCTTTGCGAACGTGGACTTCGACGTTGAGGTGATTGTCTCCAGTACTGGCACAGTTACCCACTCAGGGAACAACGGCTTCGTAGCGGTTGGTTATTAGATATTAGGCATCTATATCGGGTAGGTGCTTGGAGGTCTCTGGTCACTGGTCACCAGGGGCCTCCTCTTTATTTTGAACATATCAACATTGACAGGTTATACACTAGGGATTACCAGGTTATCACCCGGTCAACGTATAGGCCGTTTGTGTGATATAATACGTATTTGACCTGGATGCGAGGGGATGCAACCTCGAAGCCTTTATCATATATAGATAACACTAGGCCCATGTAGCCGAGTACTTTACATCAATAGGTACAGTCATACCTGGTACTACATTTTCTAATTCTTCTCGCTTGCTTTCAATGTCATATCGTCCATCCATAACTAGCTCATCATGGATAGGTATCTTGAAATTCCAACCGTATCCCCACACTTTCCTCATCTGCCTCTTGATAACATCAGCGCCTGAACCCTGAATAGGGTAGTTTACTGCTGTCCTCTCAACTGCAGCCACCTCACCTGGATTATCAGGGTCAGGTTCCTTCAAGTAGATACGCCGCCCACCTATGGTTGTAACGTACCCATCCTGCATAGCTTTGTCTTTAGAGTACATAATATATTCCATGGCTTGAGGGAAGGTATTACCCCAAGCAATACCAAGATCATGGGCAAGTCGGAGATCAGGAACTCCCGCTGTCTCAGCTATAGTCTCGTCACTACCTCCATAGATCATAGCATAGCCAGTATTTTTAGCCGGGTCCCTAGATACACCCATAGCTAAGGCAGTATATAGGTGTATGTCGCACTGTTCGCACTTAGTTTGCCCATTAGTACATTGGTGTTGAAGGTTAGTTGCTTGGCTGAATACTTCTCCCATCGCCACGTCGCTAGAGAGATATTGTAGTATACGCAACTCCTGCTGTGAATTGTCGAAGGAAGTGAAAACGCCGGAGTCTGGCAAGAACATTCCACGGAGATGTTTTGGTACGTTGAGAGCTTGAATCTCTTCGGGTCCAACTTTGTAGCTAGATATTCTTGTAGTTGCGGCGAGGAGATGGTAATGAGTATATACACGGTCGAGTCCTCTCAGCGGGCTAACGTAACCCATTTGCTTTTGTACTGATCTGTAACTTAGTACCATAGCTGCTAACGGATCACTCATCTTTTTCAATGTAGTCTTATCTAAAGTAAAACTAGCCTTCTGTTGCATAGCTTCACTTAGTAACTTATCTCGCCGTTTCAGCCTTAGGTGTTCAAAGGTATCAGGGTATTCCTCGGCTCTTAGCCCTAGAATATAAGCCATCTGCTCACTGGACCCTGGGTTGGCTGAGTATTCCTCCTCACAGTAGTCCCTAAAAAACTTTATCTTCTGGTTGAGGTCAAGGTACCATCTATTTACTTCACGTTGGTCAAGAGCTAACCCTTGACCTTGAGCCACAATAAGTATAGGTATAGACTCCATCTCTTCCATATAAGGGTCGAGATCCATTTCTGGTAAGATAGTAAGTAGTAACTTATGAGTAGTACGGACATCCCATATACATTTCTCTGCAGTAATTACCTCAGGGATATCTAGCATTGTCTTGCCTTTTGGCAGAACATCCTCTATATCTTGTATCTCTGAGCCATCATCCTTTTCTAAGTCTAGTGCTGCGGCTAAAATCTTGAGTTTACCTGGTAGTCCAAAGGTGGTACAGGCAATCATACTATCTAGTATAGGCCATATGGGGCGATGACCGCACTGCTGCCATATCTCTGGGGCATCGAACATAGAGTTGTGCATAATTTTTATAACAGATGGATTTTCCATAAGGTTCCATGGAAATTCTTCTAGTCCACCTTCTTTGAGCCAGCTAAAATACCATCCATGCTCAGGTGATATACTAATCCCAATACCTATAATAGTACGGTCTTTTAGAGAGATAGTTTCAATATCAACTGCTATGAACTTTGGAGTAGTAGATAATAATTGGTGGCTATAATCTATATCCATACCTTGGTAAGTACCAAGATAATACCAACCTCCATAATCAATCAACGGCATATATTATTTCTCCGTTTAGATGGGCTAGTGGGATACCTACATTTACTATTAGTTCGGTACATCTACGGCATAGGTTTTTATACGGTCCATTACCTGCCACATACAAGTGTGACTCACTAAAGGATACAAATCCATGTAACTGTGCATATAGTACAGCATTAGATTCAGCGTGGATACAAGCACATAAGTCAAGCTCGTCACCTGACTTTATGCTACCATTCTTCCTTTGTAAGCACCTATGGCAACCATCATCAGAACAATTCCTTTGACCCTGGGCAGTACCATTATACCCAGTGGACACTACTCTGTGTTCATATACTAGTACGGCGCCATAGTGTGAACCATGACAGTCTGCTCTAAGGGCTATAGTCCGAGCTAGCCATGTGAAGTATGTATCCCAGTCAGGTCTCATAGTTCTTTCCCAAATATAACTATGTCTTCATCCAAAACTACCTCAAACCCTCTACTCTCATGTAGCTTTAGGTACCCTGTACCTGGGCTATGACGCTTATGCCACTGTAAGGTTTTGAAATGAGGGCTACCATCCTTCCAACCAACAGCATCTTGCGTACATACTTTCTCAAACCACTTGCTCAGGTATTGCCTCTCCTCAGCCTTCATAAAGTCTTTCATGATGGTGGTGAGTGTACCACCTGGTACCAATGCGTCGTAACAAGCACGATATACTTTGGTCATCTCATGGTTGTATTGGAACTTATTGAGTTTACCTATGGATCGTGGGTGGTCACTATAGACTTGGATTGACTCAGAGTAAGATCCAGCTAGATGTTTGGTTGATTCTGCTTTAGGTTTAGATACACTAAGTACTGCCGCATATGGGGGACTACCCATTATGTGGTGGATGTCAGGATTACCCCATTTGAGGAATGCTTCTCGCTTAGCTGTTGGTATGGTAATTCTATTATCGCCTTCAAGTAGTAATACATTAGCGCCTATATCCTGACCGCTCAACTCACTGATCTTGACTATACTTTGCTTGATGAGGTCTATATAGGTAGGCTCTAGTTCACACAGGATAACTTTATACCCCTCTAGTACAGCCATCATGCTAGTGCCTGTACCACCAAAGAAATCCATGAGTACTTCACCTGGCTTACCAACATGACGCCAGATGGAACGCATCATCTCTATGTTAGCCTTAGCAGGATGGCCCATAGAGCCTTCAGCAAACCATTTCTTTCTTTCATTGGCGTCAGCAGGGACAGTGGAGAATTCAATCCAATCTGTCTCCTCCTCACCCTTATAATAATGTCTTGGCTTACCTTTAGCAAACTCACTAGCTAGAGGTAGTACTGCAAAGTGTGTACTACCTGCCTGTATTGCCAAGAACTCAGCAATCCTATCCTCCTGCGTCATCTGCACCTATCTCCTTGAAAAATTGAACCGCTCCATTCCACCCTAATACTTCACTCATCTCCTCTATAGAAGATCGGAAAGCAGCGCCACTTGATCCGTACCATTCCACCAATCTAAGCGCACTAACTTCTCCGATACCTCGGACTCCCATAAGGATTGGGACATGCTTGTTCCTGGACTTAGGGTGAACAATAGGTTTGTGATATCTATCCCATCCAATAAACTCGATACGCTGAGTTCCAGCATAGATTGCAGTAATGTGAGATAACATCCACCTTCGGCTAGGTGTGCAGATTGTTGTGACTCCGAGTCGCTCCATCTTGTCCATCCATGTACAGATACCTTGCATGAGTCCTGAACGTGGACGTGCTTTACTACCATAAGTACGTGACCGTCTAAAGTAAGTCGTACCCTTCTTGCTGACTTCCTCACTGTAAGTGTCAACACCATATACCGTATCAAGAGGCCAGCCTTCAATGAGAAGGTAGTGCTCATCACTTTTTGTGATCTGCCTTCGGAGTTGTTCTTCCACGTGGGCAGGGAACTCTGCAATAAACTCATTCCATTGTTTATGCTCAATTTGAATTCTCTTTCCGTCTATCCCGATCCATGAAAAATCCGCCCAACCATTAGCGTTGAGCGGTTGTATAGCTACAGGTATGGACTTACCTAACTCCTGTACTATACTAATATTCTCATGCACATCAATTAGTAGAGTCAGTGGGTTCCTCCTCAGGTAACATCTCACCGGTCCTGCTCATGTGAATCATTCGGTAAAACTTCCACCACGTAGGCCAATCATGGTCCATACCATAGGCATTGAGGTCTAACCCACTAAGGGTAACCTTACCATGTGGTACTTTCTTATCACCAGCTATATCTTCTAACCTAGTCTCAATAGCTAGATCAGCTTCACGACCAAACCTTGACCAAGCATCTCTCTCTACTCCAACAATGGAGTCCACCAACCTACCTCTATCATCTAGTATCTTACCGTACTTATCCCTAACATAGTTGATATAGACTAAGTTGACCCCCGCATCTCTAGCTGCATGTATGATAGCGCTCATACGAGAGTTTGGTTCAGCATACTCAATAGATATAAGGGATTCACGCCAGCTATTCTGACCTTGTGCCCGCTCTTGTTTCTCCTGAAGTACAGACCTATGACATATATTCCATAGTTGGGTACCACTATCGAACACTATAGTCTTGGCATTGAGTCCAGGTGTACCATCGGGGAAGTGACCTTCTAATACAAACACTAGGTTCTGTAAGAATTCATACCATAATTCCTTAGTACCTATTACCATGTTAGATTGTTTGACTACTTGCCCAACATTACTGACAGCTTCTCGCACTTGTGCCAGGTTAGTACCTTGTCCAGGTAGCCTGGCCTTCAATGCACCTAGTGCTGTCTCTACCCCTTGTGCCTGCATAGGTAGAGTCAAGTCATAATTGTAGATCTGATGAGTTTCCATTAGTTCCCTGAACTGTGGTAATGGGCTACCATCTAAATCACAAGCTGCTCGCTCAAACCCACCCTTATCAAAGGTGAATATACAGATGGGTTTAGGAAACGTCAGGGCCAGGGTTGTCTTGCCTGTCTTCTCGTCGCCATCCAGCCCAATTATAAATCCGCTCAAGTTCTTCTCTCTTATCTATTACTTTATTGAGGTCACTTATGCCAAACACTACATCTAACTTAGTAGAAGTATTATCTAACCCAATACGACTGGACTTAGTGACAGTGGTTTCAACTATGAATACAGACTCACTAATGGTTATAACCTGATGGTCTCCACCTAGTGAGCCTTGAATTAGGATCTTATTATCTTTAGATATCAATTACTTCAGCCTCTGAAGATGGAGCTGATACTGGTACTTTGACATAATTCCTACCGTTGGGACAGAATTGTGCTACATCACAGTACCGCCTGCACTTGGCGTCATTGTTCCACCTCTCCTCTTGAGTACATATGTCAGGCATACTATCTGATTCAAGGTGGATCCTTAGGATTGCAGCTTTGGCAGTAAAAAATTGTTCAACTACTTCATCAGGTATAGGGTTTATAGGTATCATATACACCTGTTCAACTACACCTAAATTTTTAGCTGACTGTAACCCACCATCACGGCAAGTAGCCTGCACGAACATGTAGCGTATAGGATATCCGTCTTTCTCTAACTCAATACGGTACTTATTCAACTGTAACTCAGTATCGCGGTTGTCTACTGACTGTGGGTCCTGGTAATAAGTCCAATAGTCTGCATGCCTGCGGTCGGTACCAAGGTGGTTGGGATTCTTCTTCTTCCTTATACCTAATGATTTCATTATCCGGTATGAACCCCAGGTTTTATAGTCTATAAGATCATAGACGCCACCGTCACTATCGGGTATAGGTTGTAGTAAGTCTGCTGTACCCTGAATAACACCTGGTCTGTTGAAGTTTATCTCAGCAGGTATCTCTAACTCTTGAGCGAATCCTTCTAACATGGAGTGATAAGCTGTACCTAATTGAGCATACATGGTACCTTTAGGATCTATAGCATAATCATGCTTGATCTGTAACCACTCTTGTAAAGTACCACCTATCAAATTGGTTACGTGGGGTGTACCATCCCACTCTCTTGTCTCTGCTGCCTTTAGCAGGGTGGGTAGGGTGAGACAACGCTCAGCCATCCTACACTCACTAATACACTGGTTTATATCTATCCTTTGACCATCAGGACAGATGAATTGGGTTGCTGGCACAATGGCCACTCCTTCTATTAGGGCACTCTGGCCCTACCTTATGTTTTGAGGACTACGCCTAAGCCCACCCCATATGAGTCTTAGACGTAGAACCTCAACCTACAAGGACAAACTTGAGACTAAGCTTTGGCGTACACCCCGTCATCTCCTCGGGTGACCAGGCCAGCGTTGATTACTTCATCAATAAAGATAGAAGCATCCCCAGCTGACTCACCTTTGGCCATGATAGAGTTGACTAAGTCGGTGTCAGTCTTTATCAAGTCATTGTTGAGTGCTGCCATGTTGAATACCGTGACATTACTGCCAACCAGTAGTTCAATAGCTGCATCTCTTGCTGACTTTCCTTGTGCCGCTGCTAGAGATGGAGTCGCAGGGGTAATTCCTCCTCCTGCTGCTGGTGATACACCAGTTATAATCTCAGCTAACCCAGCTGGAGTGTCACCAAGACCCATACACTCCCAGGAATCTGTCGCTACATCATTCCATGATCCATTCACATTACGAGGCAGCATATGCCCAGGTGTGAATCCCATCCGCTGATACCTACCAACCAAGTAATCTAGTTCCTCAGCTGGTGGTATAAAGCTTACCGCTGACTTAGCGAAGATACCCCACCGTGAGTTGGCCCTAGTACTAGAGCTAATCTCAATGGTGCCATGGGGGAAGGTGTATGGAGTGGCTGAGACAATTACTTGTAACTCAGTGTAATTGAACCTTACCACTACATAGGTGTTCTGTTGACCCTGAACAGTAACAGGTTCCCATGATTCCAACTTCCCGACAAAGTCCCTAAGTGGTGTCTGTGGGCCACCACTCTCTTCTAACCCTCGCAGCTTGATAGCTGCCCTTAGTTGCTCGACCATATAATGGTCATCCTTTCTTTACCATAGTGACTACTACGATTGCACTTACAACCCAAGCCACTAATATAGCCATGTAATCGCCCAACCTGTACCTTTCTATTGATGCGTGCTGGGTGATATTATTCAGTATAACACATAGGCATATCCTTGTCAACTTAGGTCTTTTATATATACTTTATTTATTAGGTACTCCTTCCTGTTATACTCAATGTCAATAGGAGATATAATAATGCAAAGTCACGATAACAGAGATTCATCGAAGGACTTGATATGGATTATACCTAGTGTTCTTAGTTGAGTGGTATCAATGTTGACTACTAGGTTTTCAATTATGGTAGGTAATTGATGTTCACCTACTTTTATTTCAGTATCTGTAACGGCTGATAGTAACTTAGAGAATAAATCTATCTGTGTATCCCTTACATTGGATACCATGGTCTTGAGGATGGTGCGGTTTTGTTCATACAACGGTCGTATGGAACTAGGTGACCTATGTACTTTAGCTACCACACCTCTAACCCATGCGGTCTTCCTCTTGTCACGCTCAAGCTGCCGACAATTAGAACATAGCCATACTACCATCTGTTTACGGTATGAGATAGGAATACCACGTTCTCTCATCTCTATCCATGGCCACAGGAATACAGGGTATAACTTGACGTTCCTAAGGTTGAGGCATCCAACTACATAGGCGTCAGCATCCCCTAAACAATTAGTGTTAGGAGGTGGACTCATCTCTGTCAAGGCTTGGTTCAGTTCCATCCCTGCTTGAGTCTGTTCCTTCACGGCTCCTGGTAGGATTTCCTTTATCATCAGTTCTTTCCAGTGCCTCTGATCTACTGATTGGTTTGGTGGAAAGGGGACGAAGGGTACCATCTAGTTGTGTCCGTAATAGTCATCTGTATAAAACAATATACTATCCTTTGTTATGCTATAAATGTGTTATTATATCTCCAGTTCGCATTGAAGATAACAGGTCTAGTTATATTTGATGTAGCCTACCTCTTCCGAATTGTAGTGGTCAATTTCTGACAGCATATCATAGGCATCACGAACTTTATCATCGTACTCCATGCCTTCAAGCTCACCTATACTACGAGCAGGATCCTCAGCAGTAGGTGAACACATCATATAGCACCAAGCACATACATCCGCATTGGTTACAGTTACACACTGATGAAAGGGGCACTTACAGAACGGTGCACCTTCTATCATCTCTTCTTGCAACTGTATCAAAAGTTCACTCATTATTCCCATATCATACTCCTATATTTATACTGGCCTGTTCCATAAACGTAAGTGTAGGTCGATGCACTCTTATTATTTTAGGTGGTATACGAACCAAAGCATGGCGTGTCTTCTCAAAGGTCAACTTTATCTCATCATACATAGGGTTAGTGTGCTGTACTGATACAAGTGAGTCAGCCCAGTTAGCTAAGAAGGAAGCACCGATGAGTTCATGTTGTAGGTTACGACCATCTTCGCCTATCTCCTCATCTCCACTAGGTTTCTTAGTATGACCTACTAAAATTACAGCCAGCCCATGTATACCAATAATCTTCTCATCTATAAAATCTAGTAGACGTGATACCTCATGGTTATTGTTGACGTCTCGTGAGATAGTACGATATAGGGGATCTATAATGATGGTTCGGACTCCATAGTTACGAGTCATCATTACTAGTTGAGTATCAAGATCGTACTGTGGGCCTGCATCCATCTTATAGAACGGTTCGCTAGCTACGAACAGGTTAGGAGGCATAATCATATTACGTGAAGTGAGATACGATACCATCCTCTGCTGGAACATATACTTAGGGATCTCAATTTGTAGGATGGCAACACCAGACTTGAGAGTAGGGAACGTAAGCCAAGGTTCACCTGTTGCTAATGAGTACCCCATATCCATAGTAAGCATAGACTTCCATGTCTGCCACTGTCCATAGATAATAGTACGTGAGCCTGGTACTACGAGGTTCTGTTGGGATGTGCCTACTAGGTTAGTTATATTGGGTGGATCCCATGCCATGAAGGTAGGTAAATCTTCAAATATTACTGATGGTATTAGAGTTCCTCTACTTCCACAATAGGGTTAGTTACTACTCTCTTAGTTGGGCTACCATGTTGGTCAAAGGTGTGGCGACAAGTAATACATAGGTAGGTGTCCCAAGATTCAAGTGCAGTTATAGATTCTGACGTACACTTTGGGCATTTATATACCCTTACCCGGTTGCGAGTATGGTTATTACGATTGCTACAGTAAGGGTCTAGATTATGGCAAGTAGAACAAACAAGCCTACGATTTGTACCTTTCTTTCCTCTAAGTTGGTAGTACTCAAGACCCTTTTCCTTTAGGATAAGTTGTCGTATATGGTTAGTGGTAGTATAAGGACGGGCCATTACTTGATTGACCACATCCTGTCTTGAGGCGCACCACCTATTGTATCAGCTACCTTCCTACCTTCAGGTATATCTTGTTGGTAGTATAACTGATGATTATCATATGCTAACTTCCAGTATTGATGACTGTTCCACATATGGGCTATGCTCAGTAATCGGTCCTGGACTGAGGATAAATATAAGAACTTCAACATGGCTTGGACAGCTTGGTACGATGCGTAACCTGGGTAGTATGGTCGTCCGTCGGTATGGACTAATGAGAAGGTGGATATACGTGATGCTTCCGTGAGCAGGGGAAGTTTGGCTATACGCCAAGAGAAGAAGTCCTTTACGAATTGGGGGTTGAGTTCATGTGATACCCTAAGTAGGTTGATACGTAACCTAAAGAACAAGGGCCTCCATGTAGGTGAGGAGAGTAGGTATTCTACATGACTACTGTCTGTTGAGAGTGCGGTCATAGTACAAGTGATACAATAGGTAGTGTCACTATACTCTTCACACTTGAAGTTACGGCACAGGTGTAAGCCCTTATCACTGACCCATGAACTTACACTCATCCAATTATCATACTCACCTGGTATAGAGATCAGGGCTTTGTTGGGTAGACGATACGGTGCCATAGTTTAGCCCACCATCTCAGATGATACCGCTTCATATTGATCTTGATAGGTGACATAGGTATCTATAACCTCACAGTCCTGAAATAAATATGGAGGGTGAGGGAACCCATTGGAGGAGGATTGCAGGCCGACTCCGGGTTCAGGGTCATGGTCTTTGGCGGGCCAACCCTTGTCTACCTCACCCTCGCTAAATAAGTTAGTCACTAGTCTACCCATCCATGTATATCAATGGCATGTTGTATACTAGGTACCTCACCGCCAGGGTATCTGTCCTTACGAGTCATTACTCCAGCCTTGAAGGTAAGGATCTCTGAGTCCTGACACTCATTACACCATGATAGGTTACACCCATCACAGTTATAACTGTTACTACCAGGTACTATATTAGTAAGGCAGCTATCACATACCATCAGAGTACCTCGTACCCTTCACCCTCGCTTACGGTGTAGCGAGACATTAGTACCACGGGAGCCCTTCCCTCTTTTTTTCTTTCCTCTATACGTCGAGGAGACCCCTCCTTATCGTGCTTAGTCCAGCCACACTGGATGCACTCAAGGGTTGAACCATATTCCTCTGGAACCTGGTCACAGGTAACTAACTTGACGTCACCAGTCCCACAATGGGGACAACTTTTCCTATATAACATCTGCAATCCTCTTCTATGGTAGGCTATGTAGGAAGGAACAACACACATCTGGATTTACATGTTCCCCCTACACATACAAGTATAACACAGGTGGTCATAAATGTCAAACTTATCTGATTAGCCTTGGTCCTTACGGGCTATCTCAAAGTGGTCAGCAAGTGGTCCAAGGGCATCGAGTATCTCCTTGATTCTCATCCTCGATTCCACATTCAATGGTCTAATTGACTTCACTACCTCAACTAGGTCAATGAGATCTTGCTTATCACCTACTAGTATCCACTCAGTACCTGACTGATTATGGATACGGTCAACGGCACTAGCCCTCTTGATCTTCATCGCCATCTGCATCGTCCTCTCTATTCCA
>Ga0114906_1000143_pt1 | contig 42468 bp, 52 predicted proteins | sample MalvirDeepMed_M9_FD_89687 | JGI IMG/M metagenome (GOLD analysis project Ga0114906, IMG submission 89687) | Marine viral communities from the Global Malaspina Expedition - Malaspina viral metaG DeepMed_M9 | ecosystem: Environmental > Aquatic > Marine > Oceanic | place: Mediterranean Sea...
GTTGCCTGACCGACAGGTGAGGACACATTAGCTGTGTCGTTTTGTGCAGCGGCAGCACCAGTGGGATTAGTCGCAGCCGTCGCGCTCGTTGTGGTCTGTGTGTTTGAGGAACTGTCGGAGCCATAAGACTGGCTTGATCCGCTAAAAGCCACATACTCATCGGTTCCATATACAAAGCCACCTACCATGCCCCCGCCGTCACCGCCGGAAATTCCTGACGAACCAAAAGTCTGTGACCAGTTCCCACCGCTAGAAACACTCACTGACGGCACCAGCGCAGCTACCTCGTCAGGCGAGAGTAACTCGATGTTTAAACGCTCTTCGGCAACCTCTTCTTTTTCTTCTTCGAGCAGTTCCGCAGCGGCTTCCTCGACTACCAATTCAACGACCTCCGCCTCCAGCTCTATAATGAAGGTAGCTGTCTCTTCCAGAAAGACCTCCTCCTCTTCAACGAACTCCTCAAACAGCTCCTCGAAAATATCCTCACGGGCTTCCTCACGCAAATCGGCCTCTTCGAGCATCTCAACTTGTTCCTCGAAGAATACCTCAAGCGTAAAATCGTCTGTAAAATCCTCTGTAAAATCTTCAGTGAAGTCCTCTTCGAAGAACATCATCGTTTCCATATTTTCTTCGTCAGAGAAATCACCCGCAATCATCACAAAATCAGTCTCGTCACTGAAGCTGTCCTCGCCCGTAAAGGTGTCGAACTGCCCGTCATCTGACCCGTCAAACTGTCCGTCATCAGAACCGTCACTGTAAAAGTCAAAGGTGTCATCAGACTCATAATTGAAGTCGTCTTCATAGATGGGATCAGGCACCGACTCGCAACCAGGACTGCTTGGGAATATCATGCAATCTATAGCGCTAGGCGTTGCAGCGCGAAAGCTGCTGTTACTCAACGATGACATGTCGTGACCGTACAAAATAAGTTCGTTATCCGAAGACGTTGGGCCGGTATAGCCGGATAACCAAAAACGGTTCCGAGCGAACTGGTAGTCAGTTGATTGGTAGGTGTCCACATCGCCATACCGAAACTCAAACGAGTTGTCTGCATTAAGCACAATCTGGAAAGTGAAGTAGTTTTGGGTGGAGTATTCGGGAACACCGTACCAACCAGTGACAAAAGCCGAAACGCCTCCTGTTCCTGTCGTTGTCATAGTGTAGGGATTGCCAGTTAGTGTCTCACCGTAGCGGGTATCAGGGTCGCCCCAGAGGCCGAACAGGGTGTTTCTAGGCGTATTTGAGCTATCAATCTCATAAGCGTTGCAGCAGAGATTAGAACTGGTACTGAACGAAAGAAAGCCATTGGAGCTTACCCACGCATCATCATAATCATTTCCAAAATAATTAAACGTAAATGGCAAATCGACGTTCACACTCTGATCGTCGCCTAAATTCAAAGCGGTGCCTGTACCCGGTAGCAAGCCAGACGTAATCTCATTGACCTCGTAATCCGCCGCGAAAGCAAAGGACGGCAAGCACAAAAAAAGAGTGGCCCAGCGCATCATCTACGTCGCCTGCTGACTGGCCGGATGAATGGTTGTGGGGGAGCTTTATATCCTGGCACCGCTTCTGGGTTCGCTTCCCATCCCGCAGCAGCTTCTTCGCCAATCAAACCGTTGAAGGGACAGGGAGTTCCCGCCATTGCCATTGACTCAAACACGCGCTCGTCCTGGCATAAAAGCGATACAGCAGCGACTCTCATGCCCATGTCAAAAAGAGTTTTGCCGAGTTTCATTCTTTCGCAATTCATGTCGCGCACACCCTTACCTCCAGCCAGCCCGAAAAATTGCGTCTGAAGAGCACCGGACGCGGAGGTCATACAAACATCCTGAGAATAAGAAGACATGACGGTAGGGGCCATAGCGGTAGGCGGTGGTGAAACAATGCGCTGCGTCACATCTTGGGTGCTGTTTGAAGTGGAATTGTTCGTGTTCGTATTTTCAGTTGTCGTGTCTGAGGTGACGTTCTGAGTTGCGGTGGAAACGGAAGTTGACGAGTCGGTATTGACGTTATTTGTCGTCGAATTACTTGTCACCGCCGAGTTTGTGGTTGAGGTGTTTACATTGGTGTTGGCCGACGTCGATTGGTTAACGTTCGTATTAGAATTTGTGTTGGCCGAAGTGCTGGAAGAACTGTTAGTCCCAATGTTTCGTATCGTTTGATCGCCGGAATTTATGACGTTATTTGTATTAACATTCGTGTTGGAATTGGTGTTTACATTGGTATTTTGATTAATTCCCCGAATGGTCTGATCGCCACTGGAAATGTTGTTATTGGTATTCACGTTGGTATTAGAATTGGTATTGGTGTTTGTCGTCGTCACATCGCTCGTAGCATCAGTGTTGTAATTGACCGTGCTGGTTTGCGCTGACGCACCATAGGAGGCCAGAAAGCTAAGAGCAGTAATCGTTGCGGCAATTCTCCATCTCATCTTACTCTAGCTCCTTAACTCTCAGCTAACCCTTCTAAAATCTTGCGATTTTCCAAATGCTCTTTTTCAATATCATCCTTGGACTGACCAAAATACGCCACGCCGTTATGTGTATCAATAAGCAGTTGGTTGACCGTGCTATCTTCGCAAACAAACTCTCCCAAAATGCGCCCAAACTTTCCACGGGAGTCGTCCAGCTTCGTTCTCAAAACTTGATCGCTACGAAGCGGTAATCTTTCCTGCACAAACGCCTTCGCTTTGCGGCCATATATCTTCTCAACCTTATCGCTCGTCCGGCTCTCCGGCGTATCTACACCGTACAGCCTAATGCGCTGCTTTTTCAGCCAGACGGAGAAGCCAAGATCAATATCAACGTCAACTGTATCGCCGTCTACTATCTTGGTAATGACGCACTTGTACTCGAACATAATGCCTATTTAGCTCTCTCAGTCAGCACACCGCTTTTCAAAGATGCGGATTTTGTCTTTTCAAAAGTGCGAAGTGTCCCCAGCCCCAACATTCCCGCCAAAACAGGCAACATCACACCCATGTCGGCTTGTGGGATCATAAACCCAAAACCTGACGCAATAGGGGAGACAAGAAAATTCACGGCGAGGCCGCTCACACAAACGTATCCGCAGAGTGGACGCCAGCTCGATTGAAACCAGTTTCCTTTAGCGTCTGCGGTGTTCAATTCGATTTGAGCGAGAGCATTTTTAGCTGCCTCTTTGTCGGCCATCGTCGCAATCTCATGTGCGAGCTTGTTCTTCTGATCCTTGTCTTCGATGACTTTATCAAGCAAGCCCGTTACAGGGCCAACCAAAGTTCCTACGATTGAGCCTAGCATTTTACATTATCCAGATTGCGAACGCGCCGATAACGGCACCGACACCCATCGAAATCCACGAACCCGTCAAAGGGTTACGCCGAAGAAAACCGCGCCATCCCGACCACGCTTCTTCTGCATCTTCACGAGCATCCTGTATTGTTTCTTTTGCCTTCTTAGCCATAACGACCTCCTAAGTGTTACTGTTTCACTCTACTAAGTCTGTCCAATCTGAACCTGAAAATACCCGTGCGGAGCCACGATTTGTACCTGTAGCCTTGTAACTGCAATGGACCCAGCCGGACGCAGGCTGGCCTTCCTTGTAAAACTCCAAGATCAACTGGTCGAACACAAGATTGTCTTTGACCCAAAGCGCGACCTCCTTGTTGGAAACACCAGGAACCTCGAAATCCACCGCCTGTCCTGTGATATGCTGCGATCTGCTTGATGAACCAATCGCCGTGTTTAGCTCAGGGCAGCGAAACGCGCTATTTGGGACAAATGGTATCCCATAATTAACTCTGACAGGCTCCAAAATCTTCTCGCAGAGGATGGTTAGATTTTCGATCTCTTCCTCTCCAGGCACGTTCTCAATGCCTTTGCGCTCTGCGGTGGAGGATTTTGTCAGCTCCTCAAGCGTAAAATGCGGCGAGAGTTTCATTGCTCTGCTGCCTCAATTTCGCCTTCTTCTTCCTCGACAGGCCCAGCGCCATTTAAGTTTAATTGCGGCTGGACTTGCGAACGAATTTCTCTAATCAGACCTTCAACTTGATTGTATGGGCCTAGTCCCAAGCAATGCAAAACAATGTTAACTTGGTCGAGTGTAAGGTTTAATTGCATTAACCGCGCTCCGTTTTAAGTTACCAGGGTAAATCCGGCCTTCTTGCTGCCGGAGTAGCTATGTCATCTGTTTGCGCTTGGACATCCGCCTGAACCTCGTTTCTGTTCACGCCTGCTGCCCAAATCCAGCCCAAGACTTGATTAAGTGTTAAACTGTCATACGCGGTGAAGGCGTCGCCCCGTGTGTATTGCACAGAACAACTGCCATATTTTGATCCGGTACGCCCAGATTCAACACCAGTGCATCTCCAATGAACGTCACAAACTACATTAGATTGGCCTTCAGCGCTGGCATGGCAGACCAGTCCATTCTCAGGTATGGACCAAGTGAAAGTAGCGGCCATTATGAATTTCCTTTCTCTACCGCGCTTACGCGGGCTTTAAGTTCGTCGATCTCCCCCAAGGCTTCCTGCAAAGATTTCGTAAGTATAGGAATTAATGTCTGATATGCGACACTTAAATATTTCTCACCTTTAACAATGCCCTCTGCGTAAATTTTTCCAGCTAGAGCTTGCTGTAATTCCTGAGCAATAAATCCTGGCTGAATGGAGGTGTCTTTTGAGTAATTGCTTTTGTAGCTGAATGTTACAGGACGCAGATTTGCTACGACTTTTGAAGCATCATTCAAATCAGCTATGTTTTCTTTTAGTCTCTCGTCGGAACCATTTACATATGCCCCTTGGCCCCAAACTCCCGTGCCATTGCATTGGAGATTGTAGGCACCTTGGTCAGATGACCCGGCAATCATAACCTCTCCAGCTTGGGTAATCCGCATCCTCTCTGAAGGGCCTGATCCTGGGCCTACGCCATTAGCCTTGGTGTAAAATCGCATGTTCGCGCCAGCCGCAGAGCCGCTGTGATTTTCCGAGGCATAAGCTGAAATCATCGCGCTGGATGCAAACAAATTATTGGCGCTATCCTCACCCCTCATTCCAAAAGAACCCAAGCCTTCACCAGAACTGGGCTGAGAACCATCTTCTTTGACCAGAAGAACGCCGCCACCTGCGCCAGCGCTTAGAACCGCAATTCCTAGATTAGTGACTGTTGGTTCAGCGTTATACCCAACAGCCACATGGTTTACCCCGCCATTAACGTACAGAGCGAATTGCTGTGAATTAGATTCAACACGGAAATCTGCGTCTGCTCCGGCTTCGTTGATTGTTGTCTTACCATCGAAGGACGACACGCCTGTTACAATTAAGGTATCGTCCGATTCATCCCAGAGCATGTATTTGCCGGAAGTAGCACCAAAGAACTTTACGTCCTTTCCTGTATCATTCACGCCAACGGACAAAGTGCCATCAAGCTGAACATTGCCGTCAATATCAACAGCGTCGAGGTTAGTAGTACCTGCTATGTCGGCATCGCCGCTAATATCTAAACTGCCGCTATCAAGAACACCTGTCAGCGTTATATTGCGAAAACTTGCTATGTCTTTGTTGCCATCAACTACAACAGTCTTAGAGGCAACTACCGTGCCAGCCGACGCTGTATCGTTAAAATTTAGCTCCGCTGCGGTGGTGGTAACGGCTGTGCCGCCAATAAGCAGCTTATCTTTGACAATATCGACAAGCGCACCACCCGCCGTTAGTAATTTGTCAGCGGATTCATCCCATTCAATGTAAGCACCGCTTGTGTCACCGAAAAACTTTACGTCTTTGCCTGTGCCATCCACACCGACTGTAATCGTTCCGTCAACCTGCACATTTCCATCAATGTCCACCGCATCAAGATTTGTTGTGCCAACCAAGGTGGTTGTTCCGGTGACGGTAAGAGTGTCTTCACTCTGATCCCATACGAGTGATTTTCCAGTAGTTGCGCCGAAAAATGTGACATCGTGACCCGTATCATCAACACCAACACTAACTGCTCCAGTAAATAGGCTTGTTCCAGTAACAGCTATGTTGTGCGAGCCAATGGTTGCGCCGCCTAGTGCCAGGGATGTGGCTGTAGGCGTACTTAGAGCGGGGGAGCCGCTGAATGTCGGACCAGCCGACAAAACCATGTTTCCTGTGCCTGTAACGGCATTACTGAGCGTCACTCCGCCATAGGTAAGGGCCGCAGACATTGTAGTTGCGCGGGTGAGCGTAATAGCGCCGGTTGAAGTCCCGGCCAAAGTAATTGTGCCGGACCCTTTGGCATCAACAGTTAAGTTTTCATTTGTGCCGCTTGATAGGACAGATAGCGCCACGCCTGCCGTAGCAGCAGCAGATGCGATGTTAATGCCCGTGGCTGATGATCCGGTGGACGCATCGACGTTAAATGCCGGGTTTGTTGCTCCATTAAGACCGACAGATAAAGCGGTTGCCGCAGATGAGGCAATTAGTAACGAGTCAGCCGACTCATCCCACAAGCAAGACATGCTGGCGGTTGCACCAAAAAATTTAACATCCTTACCCGTGTCGTTTACGCCAACCGTAACCGTGCCGTCTATTTGGACATTACCATCAATATCAGTGGCATCTAAATTTGTAGTACCGACCAGAGTGGTCGTACCCGTTACTATTAAGGTGTCCTCAGATTGATCCCACAGCAAAGATTTCCCAGTGGAAGCGCCGAAAAGAGTAACATCATATCCGGTGTCATCCACGCCTACCGTAACGGTATTGCTGATCTGTGTTGCACCACTAATATCAACAGCGCCGTTAATATCCAGCGTAGTCGTTGTGATTTCGACTTCTGTATCAGCATCTATATCTAGCTGACCATCAGCCGACGAGTATATTTTAAGAGCGTTATCTCTGAACTGAACTTCGTCCGTTGTCGATAAAACAACATCTGTCCCGCCGCTTGTATTCCCAATGGCAAGAACTTCTGCAAGCGTGTCAGCCGTATCTATCTGGTCATCTACATATTTTTTAATTGATTGTTGGGTGCAAAGCAGAGTGGCGCTGTCACTCGCCATATTATCTTCGTCTACAATGTTTGTAACGGAAACGGACCCCGTTCCAGATAGATTGTCAAATTCAAAGGTGGTGGCATCAACAGTCCCAACAACTATTAGACTGTCTGCGCTTTCGTCCCACAGCATATACTTGCTGGCAGTCGCGCCAAAGAATTTAACATCGTGTCCGGTGTCATCTACACCGACAATAACAGGGCCAGTAAAAGTGTAACCGCTGCTCGCCCCAGCAAAGGCAAGGGCATTTGAGCTATGGGTAATTGTTACGTCGCTAGAGTTCCAATTAATTACGCCCCCACTATCTAAGATGAGGTCGGGGTCTACCCTATCGAAGATATAATTGAGCTTTCTGACCTCTTTGTCATCAAATCGGGCCACTTAGCCTCCGTCCATCTCTTCCATAATTGCATCAAGACCGTATTTGTCGTTGATAAAGCGAAGGATCTTCTCAACATCAATCCGAAGGCGCTTGCCAGTAACGCTGTGAACAGAATCAAATACCCACTCATTTGTTTCGCTGTCATGCGGAGAAAGAAGCGTTGCATTGCCCGCAGCGTCCATTACGCGCATTTCGCCGGAGGTTGAATAAAGGCTACAGCCATCTGCCAGTGTCCCCACAGGAGCGGTGCCGTTAAAAATTTGTAAAGCGTTGGTTCCTACGGTTGTTCCTCTAACTGCCGTACCGCCAATAGAAACATTGCCTACGGAATCCATACGCATTCTCTCTGCGGGAGCCGAGCCAGGGCCAACACCGACAGCTTTAGTATAGAACCGCAAATCGGCTCCGGCAGCAGAGCCACTGTGATTAACCGTAGCATAAGAGGAAATTGATGCGCTGGCCGCAGCAAGCGTGTTGGCGCTGTCTTCACCCCTAAAGCCGACAGTACCTAAGCCTTCTCCTGAGCTTGGGAGACTTCCATCCTCCTTTACAATTACGAGCCCGCCAGTTTCATCGCCACTTAGGATCGTGATCCCTTTGCTCGTAATTAGATTTTCTACGCTATACCCAACACCAACATTGTCTAATCCGCCATTCACATAAAAAGCGTATTCCTGACCATTGCTCTCGATGCGAAAATTTACGTCTGCGGAGGCGTCGTTAAAGCTAATGTCGCCGTCGAAACTCTTGGTGCTTGTATTCAAATAGGTCAGAATACCGTCAAACTCAGCATTGAGATCACTGGCGGTGAGGATTTCTGAAATCCAGGTTTTTGTTCTTGATAGGGCCATTTACGGCACTCCTCTTGGAGGCAGCGGCGGGGGAGTTTCCCCCTGGTCAAGCCCACGAAGTTGAGCAGGCGTTTGCAAAAGTTCTTGCCATTCCATGCCCCCCACAGGCTGATTAGACACTGACAGCGCCCGCTCATCATACAAGTCTAGCTCAGACATACCCCTACCCGCAGGAACTGTTGCCCTCCCAGCAATTTCTGAAATTGCAGCAGGTATATTTTGCGACGCTCTTGATGGAAGTGTTGGCGCACCGGGTTCCCTAAAGGGTATATTAGGGTCTATTACCCCAGGATACCGTTGGCGTGGTAATGGTCCCGGTGCTTCAAGAGCAAGAGTAGCAGGGTTATACATATTAAAAAGACGAGAGTCGCTTCTGGCTAATGCCTGTAGCGCAGCACCTCTCCATACATGCCCCTTAACAAATGCCTCTCTTTGCCCAAAGCGGCGAAAGGTATATCGAGCAGCGTTCTCAAATCCTGGATCACCAGCCCTTTTTGGGAGCGCCGTAAGAGTGGCCGTATCAAATGCCGTTGCAAGCCGTTCCATTTGAGCAATCTCTCTAGGGTTATAAAGAATCTCCATAATAGATTTGTCTCTATGCAGAGCCGTATAAAGGTTTTCGCTAAATTTATCTGCCCCAACAAAATCACCTCTCTTAGTCAAAGCAAGGCGCATAAGCCCAGCCTCTTTAAGCCCATTCCAGACGGGGCTGTTTTCACCCGCCGTACTTTTAATGTGCATTAATCCACTAATAGACTTTGTTTTAAAACCCGCCGCAGATGCACCAAAAATATATTGAAGACCTGCCTCTGGCGAATCAGCATTTAAAACATTAAACGTAACAGCAGCGCCACTTGATCGGCTTTGCTTTGTTGAACCAAATTTTTGAAAATAATCTTCAGCCGTCTTTCTTGAGTTTTTTAGTAGACTAAGCACGGTTTCATCTCCCGTAAAAAGCCCTTGCGTAATCGTGTCATCTATCCAGTTGTCGTAAGCCTTTATAAGCGCCCCTATTGCCAAATGCTCTTCGCCGCCCAATTTTGACTCCTGCTGAAGTTTTCGTAGTCCTACTCTTGTTTGGGTTAATGAACTGTCTAGTTGGTTAGCTTGTGCCGTTAATGATATTGGCCCCCTTTTGGTTTGAAGCGCATCAAGCCACGCCTGCCCTAAAGGGACGTTATCATCCATAAGCTGTTGATATATGCCTTTAAAATCTACAGGCTTGTCGTCCAAATAGCCTGTTATTAAATTTTTAGCCCGAATGTAATTTCCCGCTCCAGGCATTCCTGAAATAAGTAACGCTGCGGTATCTTCTTCTTCCACTTGCCTAATTATGCTGGGAAGTCTGTCCACAGCCTCTGGACTTACACCAAGGTATCTGCCGTGCAGTTTTAAATATGAGTCATTTACAGCTTCTTTGGCTTCATCTGCCAATTCTCTATACGGAACAGTTACACGCTGCCCTACTTCTTGCCATTCTCGCGCCGCTGGAAGTCCCGTATATTGTCTTTGCAGCTGATGAATGGCTGCAAGACTTTCTTTAACAGTATCACTCTCAGTTTGTTTGGCTAGTTTTTGAGCCGTTATTCCTGTGCGGCCTCTATAAGCCGCCTCCATAGCTTGCAACCCTTTTTCTTCATATATAACTTGTGGCGCGGTGCCTGTAATATTGAACTCCGCTAAACCAGCAGCCCTGGCAGCTATTTCTGGACTATCGCCACGTTCCGCATAGTTTGCAAAGACCCTTTTTGCGCTAACGTCCATTGTTTCAATGTCGATTGGTGTAAAGCCCCCTTGTTCAGCGGCCTTCTTTCCTGCTGGTGTAAATCCACCAGTTTTGGGGTCGATGTAGCGCGGATTATGAAAAAGTTTTTTTACCATCTCTGGCTTTCCCACTAGGGGTGCGAGCGCGTCAAAAGTAGGCCCCATAATAGAGGTCATAGCAGCTTTCCAAAGATCGGGACTTTGCTTTCCACCAGCAGTCATATTTACGAAATCTATAGCAAGACTAGTGCCGCCATATTTCAGCATAGACTTAAAAAACGAACCAACTGTTATAACCGCCCTTGCTGCTCTTACTTGAGGCAAAAATGCCAATGCTTCTGCGCCCAGAACAGCAATGTCTGCCTTAGTAAGGCCGGGAATGTTTGGAAGGAATTTTTTCACGCCCCCGGTTTCAGGATCAGGCATTGTACCAACAATGTATGGTTTAAAAGTTGGGTCTTGAATACTTGGTTTTAATGGCGCTCCTTTTTTTTGAGGCCTAAACGCGGGTGGCATAAATGTTTCAAATGTCGCTTCAGGAAAGGCCTGTTGAATAACCCCTGCCCTATCAGCCGGGTCTGCTGATGTGGCAAGACCTAATTCAAACATCACATTTTTACCAGTAAAAGTGCGTGATGGATCAGGTCTATCTGTGTAACTAATTTCTGGAAGGTCACGATGCTCTTCCCGAAGGGCTAACGGACCCTGGGCTGCCATTGCAACGGCTTTAGGCAGCCCGGCTGCCTTTCGCCCAAACCTTCTCCAAGATTCCCCAACGTCTGACAAACTAGTCAAAGTCGGCTGAGCTTCCAGTCGATTCAAAGTTGCGATATAACGATCAGCTGCGTCATCCGCCTGTCTTTTTAAATTGGTTATTTTAGCAGGGTCTGCGTTGGCAGCTACTGCTGAATTATACTGTTTTCTTGCGTTCTTAAATATTAACCCCTGGTCTTCTAACATTTGTGAAGTGGCGCTAATTCTAGGTACTGCCATTACTGCCCCCCTCCAGGCCCCGAACCAAAGCCGGGGATTTCTCCGCCGATTACCTCTATGTCGTCCTCATTTCCGTTCTCCGGGCGATTGGGATTAAAAGGTGTACCAGCAAAAGGTGTAGGAGCCCCTTCTGTTGTTTTTTCAGCATAACCGCTTATTTCGTTAAATTCTTCTACCGTCATTACAGAGCCAAGTCTTTGCCTCTCATCCACCCAATCCGTATGAAAGTCTAAGGCGTCAAGTTTGCCAGCATTAAGGTCTGCTCTGTTTTCCTTTCTCCATGCATTAGCAAATGAAAGAAAATCGCGTTCCCGTTGTATTTTTTTCCTAAATATAGCAACAATTAGCTTGTTCGCAGCAGGCGTATTAGTCAGGTTTGCTGGCAGTTGTGTAAACCATCTGCGCTCCGCTTCAGTTAGTTGAACGTCAGAAATGTCTTCTCTTAGCATAATTCCCAGCCTGTTGGCGGTGTTCTGAGCAACTTCTGCTTCTTCGACTCCCTCGACCTCAATTCCAAATAAGGTTTGTGCCGCTTTCTTAATGGTGAGCATAAATTCCGCACCCGTTCCCGTATATGTATTCTCAAGCGAAGCAGAAAGGATGTTGAGCATTTCCTCTCTGTCGGCCATTGCAGGCCCTTTCAAAATCAAAGGCTCAATAAGTTTTTTCCATGTGTCGTCGACACTCGCTTCACCGAAATACTCAAAAGTTATATTCTGATCGCCTTCTCTCGAAACCCCGAGTACATTAGCGTTTGGATTTTTCCTTTTGTAAGCCGCAATTTCTCTGTTTGTCATCAGTTGCGTAGGACCGCCGTTAATGCTGACATTGGTTTGTGACGCATCTGGATCAATTTCGCTTGGCTGACCAAAAAGTTCTACCGTCGCGTCGTGATAAGCCTCTGCTTTGTTAAAATCACCCATTGCGATTGCGGTAAGCATAGCTTGTGCTACAACGGGGTGGGCAACTTGACCGACAAGATTAAACATAGCCTCCATTTTATCTTGGTCCTGCTCTGCACCAATATTTATAATACGCTCCACTTCCTCTACAGGAACATCAAATATAGGAGCCAGTTGCTCTGCTTGACTTCGTGCTACCGCAGCCCTTTGGTCTGGAGCCGCTTGAGCAACTATGCGGGAAGCCGCCGGAAACAATTTTGCTGACGCTTCGGTTCTTTTTAAATTATGATCGAACGCCGCATAATCATCCTGCGTTTTTTGCCTTGCTGCCGCATCCTTTTTATCTCTAGGCGTGGGCAATCCAAGTCCTGCCGCGACAACATTTCCAACAAGATCGCGCATTCCACCGGCATAATCCTGATTTATATCCCTTGGGTTTTCTACATAACCTTCAGAAACCGGCCTTTCCAGAGGATTTTCTGGCGTCGCCTCTTCTACACGCATACGATTAAATAAATCTCGCGCCTGCGATCCTACGTTAGCGGGTGTAGTGTCCATTGCTGCTACGCCCGTATCCCTCCAGGATGGCTGTCCTGGTGGCGGTGGTGCCGCTGGCGGCTGGGCCTCCATTAACGCCAAAGGCGAAAGCTGTTGTGGTGTTTGAGCCGCCATATTAAGGCCAGAACCATTTACCGGCACCCCTGGACCTCCGACACTTCTAGCCATTTCATCGGCATTTAAGATCGGGTTGCCTTGTGAATCTCTTATAGCCATGACCTACTCCTGAATTCCAATATGTATCTACGCAACCCAAGCCCTAAAGCGTAACACGGCTATAAGGACCTATGCCTAATGCTTGTGTCTGATCTCTTGGCCCACCAATAGTCGGCAGCGGTTGTAAATTAACTGGAATGTTAAGATTTCTGGGAATGCCAAGGTCTATGGGGCTACTTGTACGTACATCGTATGGTCTATCTCGATAATCTTTAATCGCCTCGCCTAATTCAAGGCCAGCCGCTCCATAATTAATTGTGCGCGGATCAAAAGTAGGAAGCGCCGTGCCGCCAGTTGGAAACGACGGAGCGCTACCGCCTGCCGCCCTGGCAAGATCAAGTCGTTGAGTTTGTAGGTTTTGCCCCAAAGTTGTTAAGCCCCCAAGAATCCCTAATCTTCTTTGCCTTGCCTGTTCCTCAATATTGGCTTGTGTTGTCCCAAGTTGTGTTAATGCTTGCACTTGTGGATACCTTGCCTGTGCTGCGGCTTGACCATATGACAAAGGAATGTTGAGCTTTAGCTGTGCTTCTTGTCCGGCAAGCTCTCTGCTTACATCTCCCATCTGCCGCTGATATTCTGCAACAATACGCCCCGCCCTATCTAAATTCGCTGTATCTCCAGGGCGAAGTCCAAGGGAGGGAGCTATTTCGTCAAAAACGGCCCTCAAGCCTTCTGCGCGATCCCTTTCAGCGCTTGTCTGAGCCCTAGCTCTTGCGGAATCAATGGCAGCTTCAATCTGTTGATTTTGCTGCGGAGTTAGCTGAAAGCCACGCTCAAGTTGAGTAAGGCCCGTTGTAATAAACCCTATAGCGTTATTTAGCGTCTGCGTTGATGTTCCTGGACCAGCCCCCGCCCTGGGAAGCGTTGGAACGCCTGCCGGTGCTGCATAAGCAGGTCTTGCAAACTGAGGCTGCTCAAAGCCCGTGATACCAGCCGTATCCATTGGCGGTTGCATTGGCGGTCCCATTTCCTGACCCATTCTTTCTCGGAAAGCCCCTGCGGTTTCTCCAGGAGCAGGAGCTTGTGATGGGTATTGCCTGCCAATCTCATCAAATTCCATGCGCCGCTGGACTGAAGCTCTTTCCACCTCGGCGGAGTAATCCTCCGCTTCCAACGCCTCACGCCGCCTTTGGCGAAATTCTGCCGGGGATTCATCTGGGTCACGAACAAGCCCAAGCCGCTCATCTTGCCTGCGTCTACGCTCTGCGGGAGATAATGCAGGCTCAATTACAGGTGTAGGCTCTATCGGAGCCATAGGAGCATCTTGAGAAGGAGCAAGGCCAATAGGCGAAGGCGCTGGTTGAGGCATTGGTGCTGCTTGAGGGGGGCTACCTCTTACCCAACCAGGAGGGGGTGCATAACCGCCACTAGGAGCCGTCCAGCTTTCCCCGGTCGTTGGATTGTAAAACGGCACTTGGGCCATAGTAGCCATACCGGAAGGAGGGGTAAATCCAGGGGGCGGCGGTGGCGGCATACCCCTTGACGGTGCTGGTGGAGCAAGGCCAATGGGTGAGGGAGCTGGTGCAGGTACAGGTGCAGCTACAGGCTGAGTGGCTGCCAAATCAAGTGGGGTAGGTGCCACTTGAGGGGGTGATGGCGGTAATGGAGGTCTTCCGCCAAAAGGAGCGCCCGGCTGTCTTATCGGTGGTGGGCGGCGTAACTGACCTGCTTCAAATGCCCGCTGCCGGGCCATAATGTCTTCTTGTGTAAGCGTTCCATCACGCTGACGCCGCATGAAGTCCCCAATGCCAATTTCCCTCTCTTCTGGCGGGGGTGGCGGTGGTGGTCGCTGCCCAGGTAAAGGCGCTGCGGTTCTTTGAAATTGGGAAAGGCTTGGTGTTTGGCCGGGACCAGCCTGGGTCATTCCTGAAACATTTAATTGCGGGTAATTTGTTTTAAGCTCCTGGAGCCACATATCACCTACATAAGCAAGTGGTTCTTGTATGCCTGTAGCATAATCCGCTTGAGTAGCCGCCCCCCTGCTTAAAACATCATATTGAAGGTCAGCCAGCTTCATTTGTTGATTAAAATAGAGCCTTTGCTCCGGCGTCATCGTTCTGGCTTTTTCGTTTTCTCTAATCTGAGCCTGCTGCATAGACTTAGCGGTTTTCGAGGCACCTTTTTGCGCTAGCAAAGCACCGCCCGCTGTTGCTGCGCCAGCAGCGCCAGAAAGAAGAGCCCCAGTAGTGCCTAGAGCCGCAAGGCCCCCTGCCGCTGCCGCACCTGAAGCGACGCCAGCTAATGCTCCTGCTGCAACTGCGAAAGGCATCAGACTTCTCCCTTTACAATGTGGTGTTCTTCCAAAATTTGAACATCTCCCTGCCGAGCAACATTGTGAATGCAATATATCACAGTCTCGTCCTCAAGGGATAGGAAGGTGTGTTTTACACCTGCTTTAATCTCTATGCCCTTTGGGGCAACGTAATCACCTATTTCCACGCCATCTGCCCACGCTCTTACTGATCCGGTGGCAAGTAAAGAAACGTGGTCGTATTGGTGTGAGTGCTGTGGAACGACAGTTCCCGCATCAGGAATGTGCATTTCCTTAATAAACACGCCGTCAGAGGTGTAAACCTCTATTCCATAAGGCTGATTAGGATGAGCCACAGGGTCGTCCCCACAAAGCCCGCACCCGTTTTCTACACATGGGTTTCGTGGGTCTGTCATTGCGGCCTCCGCTCAATCATATCAGTACGAATACAGATAATAAGCGTCGTTTTGTTAGAGTCGCTATTATTTTCTACCCAATGAAGTTTTCTATTATCGAAAAGATACAAGTCTCCAGGCTTGGGCTCTATTTTTTGTTCTACACCCTCATGCTCACATCCAAACACCGCTCCAGGAGAATTTTCTAAAGAAACATAAAACTTTTCATAATAGTCAACATGCCAAGAATCATCTTTATGCGCTTTTATCTTTCCGCCAGGAGGGATGCGGGTAATTAAAACCGCACCTATCATTTCGCCGCGAACAGCAGCCATAATGTTAAAAACGATTGGCTTTAATTCAGTAAGAATATCCCAAGAATTATACCAAATAGGAACGTGCCTATCATTAAAGGTGGAATAGTCTCCGCTTTCTTCGTGAGGGGCTACATTATTATATCTTACCCATATATCTGACATTTCCCCATGCGCTGTTTGAGGAGCCGTTTTGCGCCTAGTGTGGGCGTCCCACAATTCAGGGTGCTGGGCAATTTGCTCCAGCAAGGGGGCTACATTTATATCTTCATAGAGTTTTTGAAAGTGTTCCATCACGCCTCAAAACTTTCTCCGCCTGGAGTAATTAGGGCGTTAATAGAATGAATCTCGACATCTTCATTAAAAATATTATTCGCAATATCGAACTGAATAGCTCTGAACTCCCCGCCTGTCTCAGCACGGAAAAAATTATCGCCATAGCCGGGAACACCAAGAGTATCTGTTCCGAGAATAAAAGTTCCCAATTTTACGCCCGGAGATGTCGTTGAAACATTCTCTGTTTGTCTTGTGGCTCCATCGCGCCGCCAGCCAAAAACAACAGTCCCGTCAGTTCTGGGGTTAAAAACCAACGCGCCCCCGCTAAACTGCTTCATCATTTCTGGGAGTTCGTACTGGAGAAACGGCGTGGCGACTGACATAGAAATGCTTTCTGTGCCGTCCACATTTCTATTCTCCTGCCCAAGAGTGCGGAGAAAGCCATCATCACATCCAGCAAGAATATTCGTTAGCCCTGTACTAGCGTTATACCCTTCAGCTAACGAGTGAACATTATCGAGCTTGCTCCATTGCGCCCAACGTCCTGGTTGAAAACGATAATCATACATTAGAACCATATTAGGTGTTGAACTGGCTCCTGTTGGAATAGCAAATAGGAGTAGGCTGTGTTTTTGCCAATTTACGGTTCTAGCAACATTCATTTTATCAAGGTTGGCGTTTTCTCTCAGCCAATTAGCAATTGGGTTTGTAAGAGCTGAGTGTTCAAAATCCCCATATTTCTCAGTAGCCGAGAGCGTATGAACTTCTCCTCCCTGCCAAGTAAAAGCGACATCATTCATATAATGAGTGATTGTATTGTGCGCTACGCAGCCTATTCCCTTAGCAAAAGGGCGACGGGCAAAGGCGTCTGATCCTGTAGGGGCAGAGCCTTCGATAAAATGAATGGAGCCTTTATAGGGGCCTTTGAATACATATAGCCTATCTTGGAACGACACAATTCCAGTAATCCTGTCACCATCATCAGGATCAATCGTAATGCTCCCACTTCCGGCACTAGCCCAATCGGCAGGATCGTTATTTACAGAATAGTAGAGGGTGGAAGGATTGGCTTTAACTCCAGCAGCCCAACACTTTTGTCTGTGAACTGTAGAAAAGGCAAACCTCGGAGGCGATCCCGCAAGGTTTTGCGCTGTGCTTCCATCCCAAGACTTCGGCACTTCGTTTTCGTTTGACATGATGAGAAGGTCTTCAAAGACCGTATAATCAGGGGTCGAGCCAGCGGTCATGCTGGTAAAAAGGTCGCTGAAGCTATCGTCTGCATCGTCTTTTTTAATCTTCGTTCCAACGTGCATAACCCTGTGTTGAGCAGGAGTTCCGCTTGTGCCGGTAAGCCAAAGATCATAAATCCCTGTAATAGCGGCACTACTTTCTAATGCGCTCGCAAAGTTCTTCGTCATTCCTTCTATCTTGTGAGGCCCGCCATCAAGTTCGTAATAGCAATTCTCCGCCGCATTGAGCCACGGAAGCTCAACCCTGTTTCCTTGAATGGGAACATAAGCCGTAAAGCCAAAATCAGTGGCCCACCCTCCCCCAAAGGTGTGTACGAGGAATTTGCTACTACGCTTTGCCACTATCTATTCCTTAATTGATCAAAGGCGTCACCTGCCGTATAGCGGCCACGTCTACCAGAGCGGTAAGGGCTTCTAGCCATTCTGCGATAGGGCGTCATTCGAGGCTCTATGCGTGGGCGGCGCTCACCGATCTCCGTAGAAGACGCAATACGAGCCATTATTTGTTCATATTCTGCCTTTGCCTCTCTTGTTCTGTCATCGTCCTTTTTGTCTCTATACCAATGGTATAAAGCGTGAAATACGATGGCATGGCGATAAGAAAATGGGACGATTGGCTCATCAGTGTCATTAACAAGGGACTGAGAGGCCGTGCCAGAGGCATTTACCGCTAACTTATTCGTGACAAAGCTGTATGGAATATCATAGGCATCATCAGGTGGTTTGTAGAACTGGACTCTTCTGACAGGAGAAGTGCTGCTTACAAACGCCCTATCCACAATCGTCGCTACACTGGGCTTGCCTGTGGTGTTTACCCTTACATATTCACGGCGAAACCGAGTTCGGTCTAAAAGCCTAATAGAGCGGTCATCATCAAAGGAATGAATATCTATAGGCCGTAGGAAGTCAGCGTGAAGATCATATTCATCTTCATAATAGAGATATGTTCCGCCGCTTACTGTAGCTCCTACATATTTTTCATTCAGGGTAATCTGTGTGGCAGAATCTACTGAAGCGATGGTGTAAACAGGAGCAGTGCCGCTAATTATAAGTTTGCCTGTAGTGCGAGCATTATCATCTCCCCAGGCATTGTCGGTGGTAAAAGCAGTTCCAGAGCCGGTGAGAGTTGTTGAACCCTGGCTAATAGACACAGTGCCGGTAGTATATTTTGGATGCGTGATAAGACTTGTATTACGCTCTGACCAAGGAAAACGCTCCTCGAAGCCAATGTGCATGTCTTGGAGAGCTACATTGATATAGCGCTGTGCCTGAGTGACAGTCGCACTACCTGAAGTGGTTTGCTCACGGGTAGCATTAAGCAATCCGGTATATAAGTCCGAAAAGTCTTTATATTGTGTTGCACTGCCCATAAAAGGCTCCTCCAAAAACTATAAGCTCCACGGAGGAACTAGGGCCTAGTACGCCTCCACAATCTTTGCCATTAGGCTTTACGCCTCGCATGGTGCCGTACCATTGCATCATTACTGGCCCGTGGACCCATAACTCCTGGCAAATTTGATGACTCTGTAATGTTGATCGAGCCTCTGGGAGCCGTTCCGCCAAGCTCTACATAACAGCCTTTTTCAAACCGTAGCTCACCGCTAAAAGAGGTTTGGTTTTCTGCATCAAAGAAAAGAAGCTGCTTTGTAACGCCACCATTGGTATTTGCAGTATCGGTGTCATAGACAGCCATTGTCTGTGTGCCTTCATCAGCAACCTGCGAGGCACCGCTGATCCATCCAGGGCCTACAAAGACGTGTCCTGAAGCATCCATAATGGGATTTTTCGCATAGCGATCCTTCACATAAAGCTGCGCGTCATCCATTACAAACTCACCAATAAGGATAAGTCCGGTAGTGGTGGCGAGATGGTCTTGCAGCCCAAGAACTCCGTCTGTTACCGCAATATTAGTTATAGACGATACTGCGGCATCGGCCACAGTCTCTTGTGTTCCACCATCTTCTGTAATGAAAAGGTCAACGGTTCCAGAGCCATCGGTTTTAATAACGGTCTTTAGTTCTACAGTGTACCAAGTGTCCCTTTTGATAGCCCTGCCAAAATTATTCGGGACCGCGCTCGCATTTGCAGCACCAACGCCTAATTGTATTACGTCTGTAGCAGCGGTGATTTTAAAACCAAAGGCCACTGTGACTGCTGCACCCGACCCCTTTAGTTCAAAAAGGGCGCAAACATCATCTGCCGTAGCCGTAAAATTATCTCCAAAATAAAGCGGAAAGCGAAAAAAGCTCGTACCGTCATCAGCAATATTCATGTCGGCTTCAGTTAGTGTTGCGACATTGGTCCCGCCACTAGGCTCTATACGAAGGGCATAAGCACCTTCATAGGGAGCGCAATGATTAAAGGGGTACTTCGCTAATGTTGTATAATGGGCAAGATCTAAAATGCCGTCAGTGTCAGCTTCAGAATCAAACCCAAAGGGAGTAGACCCGCCGTCAAACCGGGCTTGAAAAGTCCAAGCATATGCCATTTGTTATCACTCCCTAACTAAACCTTTCGAGATAAGCTCTTCCCGAAGGTTATCTTTTGTACGTTGAAATGACTTTATACCGTTAGAGGAAGCGATAGAGCGAAGTTCGTTAATTTTCATATTCGCAGATGTTGGTAGGGGATTAATGTCAGTAGAGGAAACCTCTACTTCTTTTTCCTCCTCAACCACTCCGAGAACACGGGAAAGCATTTCCTTTACAGCAAAGCGCTGATCGCCTGAAAGAAGTGCGAGCTGGCTCGCCAATTCAGGATCAATTTCTGTGAGAGTTTCTACCTGCTCTTCCGAAAAGGTAACGGAGTTGACCTCGTTAAGGTGCATCTCCTGCTCTTTAGGAATTTGCGCTCCATCCATAGCCATGTCATGCGAAGTCGTATGAGGCCGAAGCATCTCAATGTTAACCGCCGCATCACCAACTGAAGGATCAAGAACTTCGTCTCCGCCTGCTAAAAGGCGAAGAGCCATGTTCTTATACTCAGGAATGGTTTCCTTGTTTTTCTTATGCCACCAAAGATTTCGCTGTACCGCCCCAGGAGGATTACGCCGCATCACCTCAGAGGAAGGCATTCCCTCTTTGATGTTTTCTGCCAACTTCTTGAACCGCCTTACAGCTTGGTCACGCTCATTGGGAGCGTAAGGACGAGGAGTTTCCGCCTCTAGCTGGGCTGCAATTCTATCACGCCGCCTTTTCATCCCCCCGATGTCGGTAATGTGCCGACGTTCGTGAGGAGCAGAGTTTAACATTCCATCAAGTTGAGAAAGCTCACGCTTAGTCTCTTCAACTTGATTTGGTCGAAGAAGGTTTTTAGCAGGCATAGGAACTCCCGTTATTAGCCTTATGCGTCAGTTGAAGCTGTAATGTTTGTTTCGAGCGCAACTTCACCAGCCAAGTTACAAATTCTAATAGGTTGGAAGAAGTGAGCTGCGTCACACGCAACAGCTTCAGTGACGTTTGCGGCATTATCAGTAAGCATAATGTCGATGTTTGGACCGATCTTCCCTGTCGATCCAGTAAGAAGGCTGATAGCTAAATCTTCGCCACCTTGATTCCAAATATACCCATCATTTATTCTTACCTGTGTCTGAGCAGTAGTGATGGACTCGATGCCTCCGGTGTCAAAGTTTCCGACGATATGGAAGTTTTCAATATGAACATCCGTACCGCCGACAAGAAGAATTGCACTGTCTCCACCATCAGCAGCCGCGCCTTCGTGGCGAAAGTCTGTAATGTGAAGACGATCAGCAGCGGCAGTAGTTAGGATAGAATCTGTCATCTGCCCTGTAACATCGCGGATGGTTAAGCCTTTTAAGGTGCAATCCGCAGCAGAAATAACAACAGTATTCACTATCGCATCAATCCCACCTGTGATGAGAATATTCTCAACCCAATTGCTTGCCGCAGAAATAGTAATAGTTGAGTCTGTGGCAGTAAAATTGAAGGACGGGCGAGCTGCCCCGTGTCCAACGCCGATGCTTGTAATGCCAGCTACATCAAGAGCTACACCAGCGGCCCCTGAGATAGTTTCAGAGTGGCCTGGAAGCAGAATAATGTGGTCGCCATTATTGGCGGTACATTTACCAATAGCGCCATCCCAGGTTGCACATGCGGTTTGAGGGCTAAGGCCATCATTACCGTCTGAAGCATTACTTGCGCCTGAGTCTACAAAAACGACCTTGCCAAGAACGACTCGTCCAGCAAGATCATAGGACCAGAAATTATTGCGAAAACTATTGCCTTTGGGCATCTCAATTCTCCTTAAAGGTTCTTATAACCCCTCGGATGAGGAATACACCTTTGCTTTCTTAACACCTCCTGAACGATCAGGTCCGGCCTTGCCGGGGAGGCCGTCAGACCACCCCTGCTTGACCTTAAACTCTGTCGTACCAGAACCACTTTGCAACCCAGGGCTCGGCCCAGAACCAGTCTTGGCCTTGCCATGAATCTGCTCACTGTAGAATTTGTTCGCCATTAGCTCACCTGTGAGCCAAGGATGAACCTCCACTGATCCCACATCCACATATAGCGCATATACGCCCGCCACTTAGCAACCATCGTGTCGATGTCTTCCGCCATCGCAAACTCAAGCGGAATACGATCAACCCAAGAAGCATGTTGCTTTTGAGCAGATGAGTCAGTGAGGAACCAGTTATTAGAGTCGGTCAAATAGATCCACTCTTTTACCTGATACGCACCCTCATGAACGTTAGCGTTATTCTCTGCCGTGTCCGGCTTTCCACGCGACTTCACGATTTCGTATGCGGTATCGTAAAGGTCTGGCGGAATAACAATGGTGTCAGGAACACTATTGAAAAAGTTCCCTCTATCATCACGGAAATTCACGAACTGAATACGCGCTGTCGCCAACTGTGTCGCACTCAACGCCGAGGTAAGAAGGTTGTCGAACCCATCAGAGGTATCGACACCAGACGCCGTAGTCGTGTGCGAGTTGGTGCATAACGCTACGCCTTCAGAGTGGCTTTGGAAGAAAGTATCCACACTAAATGCGTTGTTGAAAAGACGTGCTGCATGTTTTTGCCGTGTGCGGGTAGCCGCTTGAGCAAGACCAGCAGGACGCTTGTCCATGATGTTGTACTGGTCATCATCAAAGAGTTTACGTTCGACTTGGAAGCCGCTCGTAAATTCAATGTGCGTTCCAGTAACATCGTATCCCTGGGAAACGTCATCATAGTCCACCGAGCCGGAGAACTGTGAGAAGTCACCAAAGGCACCGACTGAGGACATACGCACATCTGCGCGTCCGTTGTCGGCAGGTGAACCAAAGAACATCGGGATCATGTCTTTGACTTGTTCCCGGTCTTTTGACTCATTGAAGATTTTCTCGAATCTTGGATCAAGTAAATCTGCAAAATTCGTACTAACAGCAGCCATATTCCTTACTCCCTAAAGGTTACTAAGCGACCTGACCACCGTACAGGTGATCGTAGTGGAGAAGGTCAATCTGAAGATCAGTTAGAACCTTCGAGAAGTCTGCCGGGGTAATCAGTTTAAACGGCAGAAAGTTTACGTTGTCGGTATCTACAGCAACGGACATATTAACCTGATCGAATGTGCCGGTAAGTTGGACATACTGATTGTCCATTGCGCTGTATCCAGTAGCTTCGTCCCCGTGGAATCCGTAAGGAAGCCCAATTACCGTATCAGAAGTTGTGGAATCTTTAGGAAACGCAGCAATGAAAACTGCGTCTGCGCCCGACAATGATGTAATCTTGCGGCAAAACCCAGCATTCGGGCCGGTAGCTGCAAGAATAGAACCTTCATCAAGGCTCGGAGAGGAAAAACTAACATCAGTAGAACAAGCAAGACCGTCTGTGTTGGCTGTGTCCACCGTTCCAGCAGTAATCGCAGTATCGTTGGTAGCGCTACCAGAAAGTTTTGAACGCAAAATTGCGTCAGGATTCACAACAACACTAAGAAGACGGGAAGTAGTTGACCCATCAGAGGCTTGAGCATTTGATATTGTAGCGGAGTCAAGTGCTAAACCGATAACTTGTAGCGCGGTATTTGTTTCGACCATTTGAAGGCCGGAACCACCCCCGCCTGCTACTTCAGCAGGAATTCCGTTAGAGGGAAAAGTTTCACCTGCCTGATATTTTATAATGGTGGGGGTGCCTCCACCTAAGCGTCCAGCGTATCTCATCTTTCAGTTCTCCTTTGGAAGAAACAGAATGCCGTTCCGATTACACCTTTCGCCAGAGGCATCGGAATATCCAGTTACGTAACAAAAATCATCACTCTCTCGCGGGACTGCGTATCCCACGGATTCCGCATTGAACTTCTTGGCCTCGTCAGGAGTGAGTAATATTGCTTTACGGAGTGCGGCGAGGTCATCAATGTAAGAGCCAGCGACAGAGCGCCGTGGCCTTCCAGGGGTAGCGCGAGAAAGCTCCTCGCGGCCCTTGGGGGTTTTTTCCTTCTCTACCAATTTGAGAAGTGCTGCCATCAAGCGGCCTTCTTTCGTGCGATCTCTATTTCTGCTTTAAAATTAGGATCGTCAGAGCCCTTAAAAAGCCCCTTGGTAAGCATTGTTTTGTAATAGTCACGCTGTCCCGCGTTTAAACCCTTTGCCCAACCTGAATCAGACTCATCTGAACGCTCTGCGCTGCCTGAACCTCCAGTATCCTCAAAGGTGTCCGGCTCTTTTCTTTTGCCTTGCATGGGAGCGTTAGAGCCTAAAGCAATTTTAAGGGCTTTAAGCTCAGTAGTCATTGAGCTTGCGTCGTCCCCCAATTCTACCAACTCGTTAAAGGCCTTTTTAACCCTTTGATATATAGGAGAAGATTTGTCTTTGAGCTTTGGATTACGCTCCATATAGGAGTCGATTTGCCCCAAAACCTTACCTTGAATTGTTGCTTTCTGAAGTTTCGCATCGGTCTGAGCTTCTGCGTTGGCTGTAATGGATTCTCGAAGCTGTATCTCTAGCTGCTCATCCATTTGATCTTCTGTAATGGTTCCTGCGTTGACCATTTCGCGAAGTTGACTGCGCGTATAAGCCTGTTTCTGGGGGGTCGCCGAAGCAGAAGTCGTGGGGTTTGACTTTACAACCTCGGCGATCCCTTCCAGCTTGCCGGAGAGGCGAGCTAGTTCGTCCTGGAAAGTAGAAAAAGCCTGTTGCTGGCGGTCTTCTGACTCTTTTTTAGAGTCATCGCCTGCGACGGCAACAGGAGCTTCAGTTGAAGAATTTGTAGTTTCTACTTGTGTTTCCGACACACTATCCCCCAAAAAGAAAGCCCGCACCAGGATCGCTGGGGCAGGCTTGGGTTGTCCAATGACCTACTTTAATACTCTATTTAGTTCTATCCGAAGGGCGTAATACTACAATTTCCTCTAAATGAAAACCCACTATCACCCCATCCTTTATGTTGAGTTGAAAACTACCACTAAAGTTAGACTCGCACATGCGCCGTATCTTCTGCTCAACCTCGATTGGCAGCAACCTTTCAGCGGGGCGTAAGATGCGAGTTTCAATTCTCACGCAGCAACATCTTTCTCTTCAAGATCGCCAAGTTTTTCCAAATCTTTACTAGCTTCTTTTCCGCCCTCTTTTAACTCTTTTGGAATATTCATAACGGCTTGAAGGGTGGCAATGCGCTCATTCAGTCTGATAATAGCTATCTGCTTTAAACGCATTTCATTACCATCCACCAAAAGCGGTGAGGCTATTTCGTTCATGTAGCGATCACGCGCTTCGGCTGCATTTCTAGTTGTAGCCTGTAGATATGAAAGAAAGTTATCCCAATTCTCATCACCCGTGAGAATTTCAGCTTTTACCGCTGCCTGTTGGATGGCCTGAAGCGTTCGCCCCTTCTCCCTAATTGTTTGAGGGATAAGACGTTTAGAATCAATAAATTGAGACTTAGAGTAAGTCATAAATTAATTTCCAGGCCAATTAGATTTTTTACCCCTTTTGGGAAGTCCTTGATTAGGAGTTGTGGGAGCCTGATCAGCGTCGGCATCATTTCTATAAGTCGGAGAATAAGGCTTTCCATCCTTCGTTATTGATGTCCCCGCAGTAGTCTCCCTATTCATCGGGTTCTTTGGATCACTGCTATTCTTACGTGGCCTTCTCTTACGTGGCCTTCCTACTTGAGAGCCGTAAGTCCCTGGTCCTTCTGGCATTTATTCCTCCTTAATATTTCATTGGGTTTCTGCGAGAAGTGCTTCTAGCGCTATTGTTTATTCGCGGCCTAGGCTTACGAATGCGAGATGGCTTAGGCTTACGAGGGGGCCGTCCAACTTTAGACCCATAGGTTCCTGGTCCTTTAGGCATTTATTCCTCCTTAAAATGTCCACCTAAACCTGACTCCGCCAGTATAATTAGGCTTCCTATACTCTTTAATTTCTGCACCCGCATAAGGCTCAACAGTCGTTCGCTTGGTAGGCTTTATAGTCTTACTAATTTCAACACGGCCTCTTGTTTGCTCTCCTGTTGCTGCTGAAAAGCCGCCCCTTACGTTCAGAGCGGGGGTGCCTTTTTTTCGTTTAATTTTTAACTTTGGCCCAGGCATCACATTGCTCCTTAAAATCTATTACTTTTTGGAGTTACCGCGCTGCATTCTCCCCAGCCTGCGAAGACTTGAAGCTCTTTGCGTTCCCAGCCGCGGCTTTCTTACTCCTTTGCCCGCTTGCTTTGCTAACATTTTACCAGCTTTCAGCGCAGGGCCTCCAGTAACAGCACCTGCAATCTCTGCTATTGTTTTTGCCGATAAATTCGACAGTGCTTTTCTAACCTCAGATTCGGTAACGGCGGCCCCGCTATCTTTAACTAGACCAGCCCCTTTCCTTGGGGTATTTGATTTCCGTTTAGCCTTAGCCATCACATTGCTCCTTAAAATCTATTATTTTTTGGGTCTGCTGCCGCGTTTTCTAGCTGCCCCAGCAGCCTTTGCGGCTATTCTTGGTTTTCTAAGAGCTTTTCCTGCTAAGTTTTTTAGCATATTAAGCTCACGTTCGGTAAGTTGGGCGGACTGAAGTTCTTTTCTTAATCGTAAAGACGCTTTAGGTTTTGCTTTAGGCATCACATTGCTCCTGTGTTTGCTCCGCCGCCTGCTCCCGGCAAAGTTTCATCAATCATTTCATTCGGGCCACTAACAGGTGGTGGCTGCGTTGGTGGTGCTTGTGGGTTTGTCACTGGCGCTCCAGGCTGTCCTTGTTGACCCTGCTGACCTTGCTGGAATTGTTGCGCCGCTGCAAGCATTTGTTGCTCCTGCTGCTCTGCTTGTGCGCCTTGCTGCGCTCTTTGCATATACGCTTGGAGAAGTTGTTGCTGTAATTGAGGAACAGCAAGGCCACCTTTTTGCAGTTCAGCTTGGTATTGACCAAAAAGTTCAGCCATTTTTGGCAAATGTTCTGCGTATCCGTTCTGCTCTGCTGGTTCACCAATAGGTAGCTGCCCCCGGAAGATTTGCGTCATAGCCTCTTCAGCAAAAAGTGTTGGGCCTTTTAGTTTGGGATTGGGCGCGTTCATGTAGCGATTAGCGTCCTGCCCTTGAGCCATCGTAAAATCACGCAAAAGATTATAAATTGTATCTGGCGTAGAAATGCCTGTTTGTAGTGCAATTCCAGATACAAGAGATTGCATTACCGCGCCTAAACTATCCTGCAAAGACCTTTTTGATGTATTAAAAACATTGGCCGCAAACTCAAACTGAAAGCGCCCAGAAATAAAATTTCTCGAAGGTATGCTGATGTAAGGATCGCTTCCGCTTGGGGGTGTTCCGGTAACACGAAACTGCTTGTCTTTTGAAAGATACGACTGGTTCATCCTGTGGATATGCTCCCAGATAGATGTAAGAAGCATAAAAAAGCGACGAAGGATGCGCTCCGGGCGGGATTCACCCTGTCCTTGCAAAAGGGACATTCCTCCGATTGTACGAAGGGCCGATGACCCGCCGGACGGAACCTGCCCGAAGCTCATGTCGGATACCATTGTCGATTTATCTTGCCAAGCACCAAGCATCGACATCAGGTTAAACCCTTGAGAAACTGCCTGTGGATTACCGATGTTAGGAAAGGTGATGTCTTGGTCTGGGTTTTGCAAAGGAACAAGCGAATAAGGCTCTATTTGTAATTGCTCCGGGTTTGCACCTCCTGCGGGGCGATAAAAGCCTGGGCTTGCTATGGATAAATCATTGGCATTAACAACCTGATCGAGCAACACCTTAACGGCATCGTGAACGCCTTCCATAGATTCCAACAGGGAGATACCGGCATAGCGGCCCTGCACGGGGTAAAAAGATTCACCGAAGATCGGGCGACGCGGTGGTATGCCGGGGTTTATGTCTGAAAGAAGCCGCGCTCTTACCAAAGAGTTTGTTTCTTTGATAACCCAAAACACAACGTCTTCTTCTACGCCATCGCCGTCAATGTCATATTTGTCAAAGCAAAGAAGGCGCGTAAGACGCCCGTGCGTTTTGTCTTTGATAAGCCCGATGTCTTCTTGTTTACCAGCAAAGACATCCTTTTGCTGCTCTGTGTCGCTTTCTTCTGAGCTAACTTGTGCAGCGCCTCTAATCTTTTCCTCAATGTCATCATCTTTAAGATCATAATAACCGGAACGAAGAAGTTCGAGTATTTCGTGTTTGGTCGGAAAGTCCCGCAAAATAACGTAAGGCGCACCGCCTGGGTTTGAAGGCGAAGGCGGTTGTAGGTTTGCAGAACGCGCTGGATAAATTACGTCATTATAATCTTTTACAATTAACTTTGGTCCGTCATAAACAATAACTGTTTTTTCTACGACCATTTCCACTCTGTCATCTTCGCTCGTATAAAAAGCAGCCTTTAGCTTTACCGTTTCTTCACCTTCCTCTTCGGAAGCAAGCTCTAAATCCCAATCCCATCCCGCACCCTGCATTGTAGAAAGTGCTTCAGGAAAATTCTGCATGATGATGTCGGTAAAATAATCAGAAGGGTCCATGTCTTTAGGAATGGGCGAAAAAATTTGCACATTGGCGACAGGCTTGCGCTCCCTTACCCACGGAACAAACACAGTAACAGCGGGATCGTTGACAAAAGATTCAATCGTTTCACCCATGACGCGCTCACCAGGTTGCTCCTTAAAAACCTGATGCATAATAAGTTCGTCAATAAACTTTTCCTTATCCTTATCACTTCGCGAAGTTGCGCGTGATCCGACAGGAGGTATTTGACTCATTACTGCATTGTGCAAGGTATCTTGTACGCGCACGGAGTCTTGAAACATATCAGGAACTATTGCGTTAGAGGCGTTATCCCACGGCCAGTCAGTTGGCGCTTGCCACATCCGATATTTTGCATAGCGTTGAATGCGAGCATCTACATCGTCGCTAGAATTTGTTTCTTCTGAAACGTAAAAATTATTTACGCGGTCAGCAATTTTTTTGCCTTCTTTGGAATCAACGGAGTGACGACGACGGCGGCGCTTGGGGCCTCTTTGTTCAGCCATGTTAATGCGTCCTTACGGAAGTGCGGCTTTGATAACCGCGATTGGAACGAATGATCGGTGCGCCCTGCTGTAATACAGAAAAGCATGGTGCGGAATTAAGAAGATATTTAAGCATTGTCGGGTAGTCGTCGTTTTTTGCTTTTGGTTTTTCTTTCAGCGCCTTCTCATCTTGACGCCTAAAGTTATCCCAGACGTAACGCTTCATTTGTGAAACGGTACGAAAGCAATGTTCGCTAAGTACGATGCGAGGGCGCATGGTACTTGGATCAGGTCTTAAATATTCATTGATGCGCGAGCGCCCGACATCAGAGTCCGAAGCAAGCGCACAGTTAAGTCCCACTTGTGAAAATTCTTCCTGCCAAGTCATTCTTCTTTGCGTCGCAGAAGAAGGTGAGCGTCCCATGTTAGGATCAATCATTCTATCAACTATGCGAAGATTGTAGGTGCTTTCAAAGTCAAACACATAAGAGCGCAAATCTTCTGGTGAAGCGTCAAGCTCTCCGTCTGCAATAATTGTTATATCGTCATTGCCGTCTATTTGCGCCCACATAAACATATGGGGTTTTCGCGGGTGCGGATCCAACAAAAAGATGGTCGGGAAGGTAGTAGAGACTTCTACTTGCTGTACATGGCAGAACTCAACAATGTCTGGGCTTCCTGTTTCTGGACAACGTAGGTCACCAGAAGGAAAAACAACCTTCCCTGCTGGAAACGACCACCAAGTTGGTACGTCTGTAAACAAGGGGTGTATCCGGTGGGAAAATCTGAGGTTTCTTCCAAATATTCTGACCTGTTTTGTTTGCTCATCCCATTGCTCCATCTGTCTTGCGATAGCTTCTTGGTTGAGGTTGGTATTTTCGATTGTCCATAATTCAAACCAGTCAATGTCGTGGACTTTGTTTGGTCCCTCCTGTCCCTTCTCGTAGACTTCATCAAAAATCCATTCAACAGGGATTGTCGGGTCATCAGGCCATGTCATTGCAAGATATAACCGTCCACCGACACGCATAGTTCTTGCTTCACATTCTCTCCAGATTGCAAAGCGCGGAGGCTCATCCATCATTACATGGTGGTAGTCGCCGGAAGCAAAGTCGGAGGCGTCTTGTTCATGCGACATGAATTGGATGGAGGACTCGCCAAGAATACGGTCAGGATCTTCAGGGTCCCTGCAAAGAACGGTGAGTGTGCGTAGCTTTGCGTGGTAGGATTTTTCCCATGAGCCGTCTTTCAGGCAGGATTTGGGGACCCACCCCCAATGGCCTCTTTCGCCGCCTTGTTCGTCAACTCCGGTCCATTTCCAATATTGGAGCTTGGGGAGGATAATGTTTTCAAGTGTAGTGGTAATAGATTCGACCACAATTCGGCAATTGACTGGTCCTCTGAACTTAGGAAGGAGATGATCTCGTTGAGAACGAGGGAGTATTCCGGTGGCGAGGGCGATAATTTCAACAAGGCAAGTCTCTGTTTTACTAGAGCCGTTTCCTCCACCAACGCCGATAATTCTGGCTGTTGATGTGTGGATTTTAGCGGCTCTTGGGGAGGCTGGCTGATAGAGTTCAAGCTGGTTCTCCTGTCTATCAATTTGATTGATCTTTAACGTAGAGCGAACCATCTCCTCGATCTGGCTATCACTAAGCTGATCGAGGGTGTTACCTTCGTTGATAATGCGATCTACGGAGAGGTCGGTCATGCTTCTGCGACCTCAAGGGTGTCAAAAAGGGGTGCTTCGCACCGGGGACAAAGCAGCGAGGGGTCTATAAAAAGCGGCTCACCCGGCATAAGAGAAAACCACACCGTTTTGCAGTTGTCGCAAATAATGTCGATTTCTTCATCCATCAATAAGCTCTGGCTTGGGGGTGACATCCTTCATTTTGCCTTCAATAGTAATTCCTCTGCGTTTGGCCTCTTTAATAAGTTCAGGGAGAAGGTCATTGAGCTTTTGTCTTTGCTCATGCGTGACGATTTGTGTCGGCTCACCGCGAAGCAGTGCTCGTTTTTCAACAAAGGCTGATATTGCCGTAACGCGCTCTCTTACGGAGGATTTCTTAATTTCCGCTTCCGTAAGGCTCTCAAGTGTCAGGGCGAGCTTTTCTTCGAGTTGATCTAGGAAGTATTTGGTATCAAGCGTTATCTTTGCAAAGGGTTTTTCAGGAGCGCCGCTCTTTATCAGCTCGACTTCGCGCACTCTCTCCTCAACCGCCTTTTTTTCCTTTTTTGCTAAAGCGCTGTGTTTTTCAAGGACTTCGCTGGGGGCAATACCTGTTTCGGGGTCTATTTTCGTCCCCACTTTATCATTAAACTGGCGCACCCGTTTTGGGTTTTGCTGCCAGTGGTTACCGTCTATCAGGGTAGTAGCGGTTCCTCTGGATACTGATAGCGCCTCTGCGATCTTCCTGCGGGACATATTGAGGGCAACAAGGCGCTTAAATTCCTCAATATCGACCACATTCCAGTTCTGAATAGCGAAGTCTAGCGGTTCACCAGGACCAGTAGTCGGTTTTTTGGTTTTATTATCTTTCGATATAGCCAAATCGACACCTGAAAAGGTTTTTTAGCGTTATTTACGATCACAATATATCAAATCTTAGAAATTAGCTAATAAAAAGGCCCCGAACGCGATAGCACGCGCCGGGGCTAGAGGGTATTCAGATGAGTATTATTGCATAGAACTTTTAAAACCTCAACACATACTAATTGTTTAACCGTACAGAAGGCGGCTGAGAAAGGGGTCCTGGAGCCCTCTCTTCAGCCGTTTGTTTCTTTTCTTTCTCTAGGGGGTGGAACGTAGAACGATATTGGAGGAAACGCGCCATATAGGTGACGAAATGCGCCGTCCAGATGCGCCGTTCACTTAAACGGCGTATTTAAACTCTTTTGAACGCTTCAAGGCTCTACCACTTAAATGAATGGTAGAAGTGTTTGGTAGAACCTACTCTGTTGTAACCTGGTGCCCCGCCTACTGCCCGAAGCACTTTTTTGACCATTTTGTAACTCAGGTTCGCCAAAAGATGTTCGGCGAAGTAGGCGGCGAACCTCAATGCAATAATCGCCGCACCAATTTATTTAATCGTGGCCCCTATTAACTGCCGCCGGGCGTAACTACTTGGCGAGAGCAAGACGTACTAGCACTGACAGAGCGTCAAAATTCCGATTAACAAAAAATTGCTGTCAACCCTGCCCGTTACCCTGCCCGTTATTTTTTGGGCACCCTTTATCGTTCTATTACCTCTCCTGACATTTTACGCTTCCATCTGGAGGCTTTAGAGCCGGGCATGGGTCTTTTAGCCTTTTTGATCCCCCAGTGCTTCATGGCGATCCGTGCGACTTTTGATTTTTCGTCCACATCCTTGACGGTTTCATTCAAATGGCAGTTACGGCAGAGGCACCGAAGGTTGGTTTCGGCGTTTTCTCCGCCATTTATAAGCGCGATTGTATGGTCGCACTCCCACCTGCCGCCTCTAATGACGGATTTACACAGCTCACATTTGCCATCAGCACGGATAAAAATCCTTAGCCGGACCCTAGGCGGGACACGGCTATCATCGGTTTTTCCTACCCAGGGGGTTACTTTTCTAGCCATATCTTATTTTCTGATGCTGAGTGGGCAAAATTCCAAGGATCCAACCGTAATAGCTACCGTTGATCCCAAGCAGTTATAGTAGCAAATCTTATACCTGCCATCGCTGCTTTCGCCTGTCTTAAAGCATGTAGTTTGTGCTGTAGGGGGTCTGGCGTCGTTAAGCATTGGCCTTGAGGCGGCGCTATAGGGAAGAAACACGACGAGAGAAATACAAAGGGCCACAAATAACGTCAGAATTACCAGCTGCGTTGGTGTACTTTTCATTATGATTTTTCCTTCCTTCTACGCGCTTTCCACGCTTCGTGCTTTTTCTTTCGACGCATATAGCCGAGATGTTTGGCACGCGCTGCGTCCTCCTCAGAGGCTTTCGGGCCAGGGGGTATATGCGTCCATGTTTCCCCAACCCTAGCTTGACGTATTGTCTTCTCGTTTACGCCAAATATTTTTCCAAGTTCTGAGTTAGAACGTGAGTCTTGTCGGATAAGAATAATATCAGCCTCAGTTAACTTTGATTTCCCATTACGCTGCCCCCGTGCGACCCTGCCTTTTTTTAGACAGTCATTCATGTTGTCTTGCGCCGTACCCATAAATAGATGGTCGGGATTAACGCAGGACGGCGTATCGCACTTGTGGCAAACAAAAATATCAGACGGCATATCCGCATCCGCAATCTTATGGACAATTTGATAAACAAGCCTGTGCGCCAGAAAGACTTTATTGTCTTTTCCAATTTGTCCGTAACCACCTCGATGTGTGTATGATTTTCGTGAAACAAAGCCTTGCCAGAGCCAGCAACCGCTATTGGGGTCTTGGAAAGATTTTTCACGAAAATGCTCAATGGATAAGGTTTTAGCCATTCCTAACCCCTTGTTTCTTAGAGGCTCTGTAGCGCCTCATGTAGAGCCTGCGGTATTCCCGATAACCCTCCAGTGCCTTGTCCGAAATAATCTCTGAGACAGGCTCAGTTTTTTCAGACTTTAAATTTTTTTTTGGGTCCCCACTAATTTTTTTAGGGGGCGGGGGTGACTTCTTCTTCCCTGCTTTCTTCTTAGCCTTCTTCTCCGCAACCACAGGACAGGGAACAGCAGGGTCATGCAAAAAATTGCACGGCGGCGAACGACGGCACTTCTGTAAGCTCATAGGGCGTAACTCACTAATGTGTAACTCACAGTAGCTTGTAACTCACATACAACCCAAGGTCAAGCAAAGGGGGGCCATGTTTTTCAACCCAATGGGGAGTGGGTGGGACCATATATAATAATTAATGCCCAGGCGGGTTTGCCCATCGCCAGACGGAATCAATCGGTCAATCGGGCGGGCGGAAAAACGTAGCAATCATATAGCTATAGGTACTGCAAGCACAGCGCACGGCCGGGACCAGGTAAGGCTAGCATAGGCAGTGCCAGGACACGCTCGCGGCGTGGGGACAGGCGAGAGTGAATTAATGTTGCGTACCCGTTACCCTTGGAAGAAGGCGAGCTACTGGCCTTTGCTATAGATAGGCTTAGGAGGAAGTAAGTGTGCGCCGCGATTTATATTTAGCTTAACCGTTCTATGATCACCAGAGTGACCGGCTTGGCTGTGATGGCTTTGACGGAGTGGTGAAAGGTTACGCCGCACCTGAAAAAATAGCACCTAAACCCCTTCGACCACGCGCTCATCTAACGCCGCCTATATATAAAGCGTATCAGAAGCCCTGATTATACAGAAAACCATAGCAATATCAAGGCGATGGTCAAATATCAGTCACGCATTAAAATAAATTACACGCAAATCATCGTTTGCGGGTTGCAAAGCATTGCGGGGTGTGGTTTATAGGGTTGCGAAACCAATGGGATATTAAAATGACCATCGAGGAAACTTGCGAAAAATATGGCACGACACGGCTGGTGATGGTATCCGGCGATTTTGGTGAGTTTGAGGGGTTTATGCGGCCTGATGCCGATGAGGAAGATATTTTTCTGCTGGTCGAATTGGAGACCGGTGAGCGGCTTCGAATCAACGGTTGGATGGTGGTCGTCTGGGAGATTAAAAAGCCTAATTCGATGGAGGAATAAATGCATTATAGAAAAGTCTTTGATAGCGATGCCGGATACCATTCTTGGCACGCACCACCGCTTGAAAGTGGTGAAACTAGTGGTGAAACTTACGGCTGCTTTGAAGTCTATTGGGAAGAAGGTGGCGCGTTTAAGCCCGGCTGGTATTGGGCCGGAGTGCGATCGTCAAAAGATAACACTTCACTAGAAGAAGACCCCAACAGCGCCGGGCCTTTTACCACGTCTGGCGCTGCCATGCTCGATGCCGACGAATTTCACCCGGACAATCTTGACGATTGAGCTTATCGGTTAGGGCTAGGCGCATTGTCTAGCCCATTCCAATAGCCTTGAAACTAAACCAATGGAGAATGACAATGTCGCAAAGCATTATTACAAAGTATCTGGGTCCAACTAATACCCTGGGATCGCGCATTAAAGCACACACGTCTTACAGTAGAAATAGTATTACCTTGGGTTACGATCACGCCCTCAATGGCAGAGAAAACCACGCAGCAGCAGCTAAAACCCTAGCCACAAAATTAAATTTGACAATGGGAATGGGTTGGTCGGGCCGCTGGATCGAAGGCGGTGGAGATAAAGGGCAAGGGAATATCTACGTTTTAGACAGCGGAGATAGCTTTACGGTGAAAGATTTGAGCCAGAACGCAAATTATAAAGAAGAATTTTGTGATTTTGACAATGGGGAAGCCTTTGAAAAAATATTAAACGCTCTGTCCAAATATGGCTGGCGTGATAATTCCTGGAACGACAATCCCATGCCTTGCATTATAAACAAAAGCCGTAATCTAATTATTTGGGTAGATTATAAAGACCCTAAAAAGGGTGAATTTGCAGAAGAACGCAAAGCGGGAAGCACTAAACAGTTTATGTTTGGTACGTGCTACCCAGGCGATTACATTGAACCATCGCACCATGACGATATTAGCGCTTTAGTCAAACAAGTCTTAGCTGAAAACTGACCAGCCTATGAGCGGTCAAAATGCCGCCGCTCCTTCACGGGTTAGGCCCGATAATGAAGCAAAACGATGGAGAATTACACGATGACCAAGAAACGCTCAAGAATTACTCGCGAGGCGTACATTCCGAAGGATGCCGTCTTGATAGATAATCAAGGGACCGATGCGACGGTTTATTATTTTATGGACGTAAGCAACCGCAAAAGTAAACGCGACGGAATGCCTAGGCCGGCAATGCTCGCCTTTCATGGGAAGGCGCAAAAACCAGATTTATATTGCGTTTATGGCGATAAAACACGCAGAGATGAGGAGCTTAAAGGGTTTTTAAGCCGCCGGAAAAAAGACGCCGAAGAAAAGGCGCAATATGTAGGCGACGGGCAAATGAGAAAATGGTATTTAATTTTTAAACAGCACTATTCTGAAAATACTGCAAAGTATGGGTTTGGCGATTATCCTGAACAAATTTCTTATGTCGCATTAATTGTCGAAGCCGCAACGCTTCGCAAGGCGCAAAACGCAGCAAAAAAGCAACTGCCGGAACTTAATGTGAAATTTGGCCGCTTTGCCGCCCGCATTATTCCCGATAACTACGAACACTTATCCACTTACATTAGCAGGCCTGCCGACAGTCGCTTGAGTCCGGCTGCACAAGATCGTCACAACCGCGCACTTGGGTACGTTTGATTTACATTGTCAAAGAACAAAAACACAGTAAAAGCCTAACCTTTATAACCTAAATCAATGGAGAATCAAAATGTCAATTATTCAGGTTTTCAATATCTTGTTGGCGAATATATGCGTAGGAATTGGGGCAGCCACTTTAGCGATTGCAGGTTATTTGCATCCAGAGATTATCTCTGCGGCACGCCTTGTAGGTTCACTGGTTTTGACGGTTGGGATTCTTGGAACAGCTTCAGCCATGCTCAATTTAGCCAGGCGTCTACGGTGCTGCTACCACAGGCACTAAAAAACGCGGCAAGGTTTCCATTGGCCTTTTGCTGCGCTGGGCGGCTTCACCCGTTTCCATAGGCGGGTGGAGTCGCCGTCTTAATGGAAGCCCCCTTCGGCCAATGGAAAAACCGAAGGGGACAACCAGACGCGCTAACAGCCTTGAGACGCGCGTCGATTCATTGCCTCTCTCGTTCGTCCCTCTCCGCGTCCTGAGCCTTCACGCGCCTCACCAGCGCCTTTGCTTTTTCGACCAGTTCCGGCGGGCTTGGAACGTATGCCGTCCTGCTTTTCGTGCTATCCCATAACCTCCCGCTCGAAATTTCCTTCATCGTCTTAGATGGTGATAGTTTGGTTTGGTTTTTCTTCTCCCCTTTGAACACGCTAGGGTATTTGGCGCGGGCATCGGCTATAACCTTTTCAACTCTTTTAGCTGGGATCAACTCACCCCTTTCTTCTTTCCAACCCGGCTTCTCCGGCGGAGGTGAAATGTCGCGAATGATCGCCAACAAAGCACCAGGAGAGGCCATTGATTTGTTCTTTCCGTCCCGGCGATAGCGAGCGCAAGCCTCAATTATATCAGCAATTTCCTTGGTTTTTAAATCGTCGATGTACTGTTGCAACCAAACCTTCAACTGTCCTTCAGTCATTGCTGGCCGGTAAAATGTCAACGAGAGGGCGTTGATGTGCGCCGTGATCTCCAGTTTCTTCCTCATATTCTCTGATAATATCTCTTGAGACTCTATCAAGTTTTTCAAAGGGAGATTCCTTTCCATTTCCGTTTTGCTTTTGCCTAAAAACCCCAACCCAATTTGAGACAATCGAATGTTCGAGTATTTCCTCGACGCTCTCACCCGCAGCCCGCGCTTCGGATAAAAGTTTAACAGCGCGGCTAAGAGCCGCTTGCGTTGGCGGTGCCTTCTTTGAGCGTCGTACCTCCAACCAACTTTCCCAAGCCTCTTTCGGCACCCAACTGGGAAGTATAAATTCTTTTTCGGAAATAGCGCCGCCGTTTGGTGGTGTTTCTTTCTTCTCTGCTCTGCTTTTCTCTGTCTCTACTCTACTCTGGGGAGCATTTGTACGCAGCCGCTTGCCTTTGCTATCATCCGCTTGCAAAATTTCAAAAAAACCACAATCAACCAATGGGTTAAGGTTCGGCAATTTATCTAAATAGGCGACTTTTTGTATGTAATGGGGGTCGTCCGAAATAACACCGTTGCGCTTACTCGCGAGCAACATACAGACACACATTAGAAGTTTATCTTTATCGCTTACGGTAATCCAATCTTCAGAGGTGAAGATATCGAAATGCAATTTTATCCAAGGTGGGGAGCGGTGCTTGTAGTGTTGAAACTCGGCCCAGTTTTTAATTTTCAACTGGCGGTGTCTTGGCGCTCTCATCTAATGGCCCCTCTAAGGCTTTATGTGTGGCGGCCCTGTTAGAGGCAGGCGAGGGTGTTGCAACACCGCCGCCATCACATTGTTAGGTTAATCAAAAATCACTTGTTTCTCAAGCATTATCCAACTTTGCCAATTAGTTATCGGGAAATATGCTCACTCGTTTCTAAGCCCGCTGCTGGTATTTTTCGCAAATACTTCGGTGGGTCCAATGCGCCCGTCCTTGGTACAAACATATTTGTTTGGCCGCGCAAATGCTGTCGAAAATAAAGCATTGTTTCGCCGACCCACAAAAATTCCTGCTCTCGCTGTTGAATCACCCTGTGTGCGTACAACACAGTCGTATGGTCTCGTTGGAAATATCGGCCTATGCCAGGCAAACTTTGGCGGGTGAATTCGTGGCACAGAGCCATTGCCATCTGGCGAGGCCAAGCAAGTTTGCGTTTTCGACAAGGACCAAGGAGGTCGCTTCGGCTTATTTGAAAATGCTGGCAGACGAGCTTTTGAATTGCCCTGATCGACGAATTTTTCATGTTTCGATGATCTCCACCCCATAAAGCGCCTCAACAAGCCTCTTTTTAAGCCTGTAGACGGGCGTTTTGAAGCCCTTGACATCCTCGATCACGCGCCTGTCGTCCTCGTAATAAGCAAAATCAGCTTTGTACTTGCATATCTTCTTGCCTTCGATCACCACTGGAAATTCAGGCTGTAACTCGAGGCTGTTTATAACTTTAGCTCTTTCCAACAACTTTAACTCAGAATATCGACGCGCCTCTTTTGCTGAGTCGAATTCAATATTGTCAACGCAAGTCTTGACCGATCTGTATTTACTTTGTTTCATAGAGAAGCCGCGCCGCCTTCTTGAGCGTGCCAATTTGCACCGCCGTTCGGCCCTTCAATGGCCCCAGCTTTACGTCTAGTTCATCCCAAATTTCTATCGCAAGCGGCAAACTTGGGGGTCGCTTTTCTTGTGCAACCTGCCAGGCGTAAGGGGCAGACAAGCCCATCGCTCTGAGCCGCGCACACAATATTTTGCGCTCAAGCGCATCTCCTGTTATTGCCATTAAGATACCTCATAGATATTTCCTTAGTGTGCAAACTATCCGTTGACACCCGCAAATGCAATGGCTAAAACTGATTTGTTTTAAAAAAGCTAAATGGAAAATGAAATTCGACATTACTTTTTGGTGCGACAGGTGCGATGGACTCGGAACTCACGACGAAGTGAGAACCGGCGTCCACGATTTCAGCCCGTTTGTGGACTACTACGAGGTTCGCTGTGAAGAATGCGGCGGCTCTGGCGAAAGCTATCACGAGGAAGTCTTTGATAGTTTCGATGATGCAAAAAACCAATATCCCGAAGCCACACTGATTGAGTATTGCGAAGAAGGAGATAGAAATTGAAAAGTGAGAAAACTGAAAAGCTGATTTCTGACGCGCTATATAAGCTGTCAGGCTCCAGCACACCAGAGTATGATGATTTGGGCAGTGGCATGGAGGAAGACGAACTTTGCGCCTTCATGACGGTCGCACAAGTCACGGCAAACATCCACCAGGCTGGCGAGAGTGCTGCGATCATTGCAGAATATGACAAAGATGGCGATTACGTCAAAGGCCTTACAGAGGCAGCGACTCAACTGGCCGAACTGATTGAAGAAGTTGAGGTGCGGAAAAAGAAGAATAAAGCTGGCCTTTATACCCCGTGGGTTGTCAAGCCTTGGAGTCCCGAATGAAAAACCCACCACAACTGGGGTTGACCCCCGCACAAGTTAAGGCGCGGGCAGAGGGTGTTGGAGGCTCGGACGCCAAGATCATAGCCGAAGGCGATCCTGCAAAACTTATTAAGCTCTGGAAAATAAAGCGCGGCGAGGCAGAGGGCGACAATCTGGACGATGTTCTCGCAGTCCAAATGGGCAGCTTTACCGAGCGTTTAAACACCTTTTGGTTTCAAAAGCAGACCAGTTTAGAAGTCAGCAGGGAGGGCGAAAGTGTCGCTTCGGAAAAATATCCATTCATGTTGTGTACCTTGGACGGCTTCGTCGAGTCCCAAAATGCAGTTTGGGAAGCGAAGCATGTGGGTGGATTTGAACCTTTTGAAAAGGTAACGGAACGCTATATTCCACAATTGACACATAATATGGTGGTTTGCGGAGTAACCAAAGCCTATTTGAGCGTTTTCATGGGCAGCGGCAAGTGGCAAATGGCAGAAATAACCCTGGATAATGAGTTTGCTACACGTTTAGTGCAAGCCGAGAGACTTTTCTGGAACTGCGTCAAGTCTGGCGAGGAACCAGCAACAGTACCTTTGGAAGTTCCAAAAACAGACTCTTTTCGTGTAATCGACATGACCGGACATAACGAGTGGGCTTCCCAGGCCCATGAGTGGTTGGAAAATAAGACCGCCTCAACGCTGTTCAATAATGCTGCCAAAGCATTGAAGGGTCTAATGGAAAATGACGTGAAGGAGGCCCACGGACACGGGATTGTTGGGAAGAGAAGCAAAACTGGCTCAGTAACCATTAAAGAAGCAAAAAAGGAGACAGCCAAATGAGCGGTAAAAGTAAGAAAATAAAAGAGACTGAAGAAATTATAGAAATTAAAGAAAAATTTCCTCCTAAAGGCAAACAAGTAATGCACAGCCTTTTCACGACAAAGGGCGACAAAATTAAATTTTTTGCAAAGGACAATGACCAGTTAAAAGTCGGCAAGGTTTACGAGGTGAAGCTCGATTACAGCATTTTTACAGCCGACGACACCGGAATAGAATATCCTACTACTAAGCTCGAAAAAATCATTAAAACAATTGAGCCTGATTCGGCCTCAGATGTGCCGTCAGGGGCCGACACAGCCTCGTCAGCGGCTTCCGCACCCCAATCTGGACCAGCGGGCGTTCCTCTGTCTACAGGGGCATCTGAGGCCGATTTGACCCCCATGCGTATTTTTTGCTGCGGGGTGGTTCAAAACGCCATGGCGTCTGGCGACTTCACACCTGCCTCCATTGACCCACTCACAAGAGCTGCAAAGGCAGCTTTTCTAAATCACCTCGAAGGAAAAGAGCTTAAAAACGAAACAAGAGAGCTTAAAAACTAAGCATAATGACCCGTTTTTTTGTCAAACGCGTTCACAATGAACTCGTCCCCGCCGACGAGGAGTCCGTCGAGGAGATGGACAAGCTCCCGCACGGCAAATTGCTGGAGGTTACGGTCAAATATCGGCGCTCCAACCCGCACTCATCACTTTATTGGATGCTGTGTAAACGCCTCGCAAGGTCGATGGGCATGAACCACGAACGTGTGTCCGACAGATTCAAAATTGAAACCGGGCGTTACACCCAGGAACACATCCACGACATCGACAGCGAGGCCGGTCATTGGGTGCTGCACCTTGATTCGATAGCATTTAGCAAAATGGACCAGTCAGAATTTAATGATTTTTTTAGAAATTGCGTAGAGATAGCAACGACCAAGTGGGAGATACCCTATGAGTCACTGGCAGACCTTCTGGAGGAAAATCATGGGCCGAATGAGTGACTGGCATTTGGAAATTCAGGAAAAACGACACTGGCAACAACCCCTTGCCCGCAGGACCGATCCTGAAACCTCACACGCAGCGGCGCGTAACGCCACGGCAACGGCCTCAAAGGGCTGCATGAACGCCTTAAAACACCTCTGCACAGGGGCAAAGACTGACCATGAATTGTCAGCAAAGTCGGGTGTTCAGATCAATTCGATTGGAAAGAGGCGAGCTGATTGTGCCGCCGCTGGTTTGGTCAAGGCCGCGACAGACGCCGAGGGTAATAAAATGAGACGAAAGACGCCCAGCGGTTCCACAGCGATAGTTTGGGAAATAACCGACGAAGGGCGAATTTTTTACGATAAAAACTGTGGCGATTGAGTGGACCAAAGAAAAAATAGACAAACTCCGAGCCATGTGGGCGGCGGGTTGCACCGCCATGACCATTGCCAAAGCCCTTGGAACAACGAAAAACAGCATAATCGGGAAGAAAACACGTCTGGGCTTTGTCCGTGCGGGTCAACCTCAACCTCAGCCTCCTCCTCCCCCACCAATAGTGAAAGCACCTCCAAAGCGCAAAAAAAGATCATTTAAAGTCGTCTACAAAAGACCGCCACAGCCAAAGCCTTTAGTTAAATTAAAATTGAGGGAGTGCCGGTATGCGGTCAACCAGGCAGAGTTAGGGGGCGTTCATCTCTTTTGCGCGAAACCGACGGAGATTAACAAAAAGTACTGTAAAGTACATTACGCTATTGTCACGCGACCATTTCCCAAGAGGGCGAGATGATAAAATCTTCGTTTAGAAATTACTTTCATACGATACTCATATTTGTATGCAGGACCGGCGGGATGGCTGGGTTTGCGATGGCCGTCTGGGCAGCCCAGAAGGACATGCTCCTAGCTTTAGGTTTGTGTGCTGCGGCAGCAGCTTTGTTTATGATCGCCGACTGGTTCCGTTGATGCGCGACCTCTCCATTACCGAGAAAATTCCACGCGAGAAAACGGGGCTGAGAACAAACCTTTACGCGCACATTCGCTTTGATGAACTTGGCCGGATAGCTGAGATTCGCATTAGCGAACAAGGCAAAGATGGTTCAACTTTGGACAGAATCTTAAATGCAATTGGCGACACGCTGACCAACATTTGTTCTGATGTGAACGCCGAAAAGAAATGAGCGATCCCTTTGCCGATCTGCCGAAGGGCCACAGGGAAACCAAACCGATAAATTTGGCGAGGTGAAGTAATTTCGCCGTATCACAAATTATTACTCAGTGAATCCGTGGCTTTTTTAGTGCTAACTCGACACGTGCGTTCAAAAAAAATCAATCGCATCAATGTCAAGAATTATTAAATCCTGATTTTTTTCGCGGAAACGCTGGGGTTTTTCAGCGAAGATCGTCAAAAACCGGCCAAAAC
>Ga0114906_1000150_pt1 | contig 41508 bp, 33 predicted proteins | sample MalvirDeepMed_M9_FD_89687 | JGI IMG/M metagenome (GOLD analysis project Ga0114906, IMG submission 89687) | Marine viral communities from the Global Malaspina Expedition - Malaspina viral metaG DeepMed_M9 | ecosystem: Environmental > Aquatic > Marine > Oceanic | place: Mediterranean Sea...
TAAACGCGCTCGTTACGACGACGTTCGAAATCATCCACTGGATCACTTTCATGCCATTGAAGCAATACGCAAAGCTTGCCGAAGGCCGCTTCGTCAGTAGTGGTTAAGCGATTTAGCAAGACTAAGTCTTCTTCCGTATCACCCGCGGTATTGCCATCGTATCGCACATCCATGTAAAGCATAGAGCGCGCAACGTCACCTTTTACCGCGTCACGTGGTTCAAACGAGTCACTGTCTACACGGTTTGCTGGCGCTTCGGAAAGTGCGCTATCGCTGAAGTCAAAATCTAGATTCCCGCGTGAGCTGTTAACTGAAATGTCAGTAGGGCGTAGGTGCAGGATGTCGCTATAGGCCGTTAAACTTGTGCTTGAGAAGCCATGACTTTTCGCCCAAACGTGCTCGCGGTTCCAATTGTCTTGGTTAGTACTTTGACTACCGCTTCCGTTAGTAAATTTATCTTGCGATATGCCCTTGTAAAACAAAATGACGTTTTCAGTATTTGAAGGGTCTTCATCAGTGTAAGTTAACGCGGTCCACACCTCTGAATACGATAGCGTACGATGGCCATTTTCAATGATTGTGTGCGTTGTTTCTTTTAATGTTTGTGCACTTTCACCGTTTGCAATAGCTGTGTCGAGAGCTGCGTAATAGTCAGATGCAACAAAGTCGCTCGCTAAATTAATCGCTTCTAGATCTGGACAGTTAAAACAGGTGCCGCTTAAGAAAAGCAGTTCGCCTGAAGGTTCACCGCCCTCGTCAGGTGTATCGCCGCCGTCTGTCGCCCCAGACGAGCTAACTGAAATGCTTTCAAGGTTGAGATACTCGGTTCCTGCGTTGTTTGCCATAGCAACTTTAAGAACAAGGCTGTTCCCGCTGCCAATAGCAGCCGAAACGTTGCCGTTCTCAAAATCGTCTTTTACTGTGTGGGCACTACCAGCAATAGGCGCAATAAGTTCAAACGCCCCACCGTCGATGGAATAGAAAACGTCAATATAGTCAGCCTCCTCCATGGTACCGCTTTTAGATAACAAAGCGTCGATAATAATGTCACCCTGACCAGTTATGTCTATAGACTCACTTTGCCACACCACTTCGCCATCAACATCACGCGCTTGCATTGCGCCATTTGCTACGCGAAACCAGTCTGACGTTGCCGTTAATTCACCCGTGGAAACATCAATTGACCAGCGACTGACATCTTCAATAGTGACATTAGTTCCTATTTCGATGGGGCCAGTGGCGCCCTTGCCTTGCAGCTCACTGGCTTCGAAATCTTCTTGCCATAGCGTATCTGCACCTGCGTTTAGCGATATTACGCCCAAGGATAATGCCCCGGCTAATAGTGCATTAACCACTTTTGCTGATTTTCTCAGCGTGTACTTTTGTGTGTTACCCTCATTAATCATTTTGCTTTCCGCTTTTTGTATAAGGAAGGTATAAATTCATATACATACGTATACACAGCAAGCAGTTAACGAAAATAATAATATAAACGTCACACTTCAATAAATTCATAAACTTAAGCGTTTAAAATAAGTTTACTTGTTTATTAACTCTACTGAACCTTGGTACAGGGGAAGTTGATTTGTCACATATCTAAAATGTTTCAAAATTGAAACATTTAAATGGTTTATCGTGGTGCATATTACCGTTTTATGCACAAAAAAAGAGCGCACATCAGGCGCTCTTTTTGGCGTTATTTATTAAATAGTAAAGACGAGGCTGGCTTTACCGTACCTTTATTTTAATGCTCTGAATGTAAGAAGCGCCCAACGACGTTTTAAGACGCTAGTTTCCGCCCCATACATTACTGCGTTGTCACTTAAAAGTGATAACGGCGCAGCTGCATTTGCATTTCTTTTATTTGCTGAACTAGGGCGTCACAGTTATCAACCACTTCTTTTGCGTAATCACTATTCGCGCTGCCTACATGCTGAATACTATTTAACCCTTTGTTTACATCATCAGCCACCGAGGTTTGGCCTTCTGCCATCGTCGAGGCATCTTGGTTAAGTGCGGTAATGCGCGCGACCGCGTCTAGCGCTTGCTTTAACGAATCACCGGCGTTTTTAGTCGTTTCCACGGTTTTAAACGCTGTTTCTTTGTTTTGCTGCATTTTTTCAGAGGCCACACGACTGCCCTGCTGTAAGCGTTCGATCATAATGCGAATTTCTTCGGTCGAAGATTGCGTTCTACTGGCCAAAGAACGTACTTCATCGGCCACGACCGCAAAGCCCCTTCCCTGCTCACCCGCCCGTGCGGCTTCTATCGCAGCGTTTAACGCGAGAAGATTCGTCTGCTCGGCAATATTTCTAATTACTTCCATTACACCGCTAATTTCTTCGCTTGCCTGCGCTAACTCGGCTATCACCTGTACAGAAGCGTCTACATCATTCGCTTGCGATTGAATATCATTAATGGTTTCAGCCAACACGCTCACGCTATTTCTTGTATCTTGATCGGCCGCGTGCGCAGCCTCACTTGAACTGCGTATTGTCGAAGACACGGTTCTTGCGTTTTCTTGCATTAACGAAATAGCATTGTCTATTGAGTCAGTTTCCTGACTAAGCTGAGAGACAGACTCTTGTGAACGCATGGCGGTAATATTGAGAGCTTCTGACTTGGCCAGCATATGGTCAGTGGCCACATCGACACTTTGTAGCGTGTCTTGCAGTTGACTTAAAAGGCCATTAAATGCGCGGGCCATGATGCCAAATTCATCACTCCGGGAGGCTTGGAAACGAAAGGTTAAATCCCCTTCGCCTGAAGAAAGGTTATTCACTACACCAATAAACTCATCTAGAGGCCGTCCGACAATATATTTCACTAAAAGCCAAATGGTAATAAGCACACCAGCACTGGCTAGTACTATCTTAAAAACCACGCTAAGAACGGCATTTCTTACCATTGCAGATTTTTCCGCGGTAGAAGCGGCGAGAATGATGTCATAGCCCCATGGAGAAAAAGGAACTTCTGTCACCATCCAGTTGTCATTGCTCGCTAGCGCGTTAGCAACCTCTTTACTATCCACGTGGGATGAATGCATTCGAATATTACCCTTGGCATCGCGTAGCGCTACAAACCCCTCTTTTAATACATGACTTTGCTTTATTGCTTGCTCGAGCACCTGCAAATCGGCGGAATACCCGACGTACCAAATACCAATAACCTCACCGGCGTCATTAAACATGGGCTCATAACCGGTAAGATAGGGACTGCCAAGTATATCGACTGCACCGTAGTAAGCCTGTTGTTGGTTTATTTTCTTAATGGCTTTGCCGTTTGGCGCTAACTTTGTGCCTATGGCACGCTCGCCATTTTTTATCACGTTAGTGCTAATGCGAATATAATCGTCACCAGTCTTACTAAAAATGGTAGCCGTGCCACCCATAACCTCGGTTAAGCTATCCACTAAATCGAAAGAGTTGGCCTGAGGGGCCGAACCTAATCGCACCTGGCGCGCCTGTGTATTCTTCACGCTTACATAGTCACCTTGATTTGGCACGCCAAGCGCGTCTGCGCGCAGTTTAAGCAGCGACATACTGCTTTTTACACGCTCTAGCATTATGGCATCGGTGATCGTGAGAATATTTACCAGCCTATCTGCAGTATTGGATTTTTGTTCTTGGACCTGATCAGATATAGTTGACGACGTTGTTATGACCGTCGCCGTAGCGACTATTAACGCGAGTAAAGCAATGACAGCAGAGATAGAAAATAAAAACTTTCTTTGAATAGACATGTATGTTCTCAGTTTAACAAGGTTTAAAACTCCTCACTCCTTTGAGTAGCACTAAATCCAACGACCTAATAAAAAGCCAGTATTACAACGCAAAATTGCCTTTATTGAATTTAGGCTATTTTGACATTAAGGCAAATTATCCAATCGTTTATAATTTCATGAAAAATTGAGAATTTGACAGCCTATTAAGGTCTACAACTACTTCATGTGAACTTTCCCACCCACGATTTTAAATGCCGGCGCGCCCCGAATCATTGCGTTTCTAGCAAACTGCCCTTTGCAGGACGGGCAAATACCCTCTTTTTCGGTGTAATCCTCAACAATGCGCTCTTTGAAACATTTAACTAAGGCCCCCTTGCCGCCTTTACGATACTTAAACAACTGAAACTTACACTTAGCGCAATAAATTTGTACGGTTCTTACGGGACCTTTTGGATTGGGTTTTGCCATAGCTAATTTAGTTGCTCCATTTTTAAATTTCATCTTTTGTCGAAGTGCGACAAATTACTAATCTTGGTTATACTCTATATTGGGCAGTCCGCCCTAGTGTAACAACGACTCCTCAACACAGCATCCGTTGTCGAGTAGCGAATGAAGGTAATATCAATGAAGATAATTGCAGCCCTGTGTTTTTTGTTGTCAGCCCCACTTTATGCCGGCACCGCAGTAATTGTTAACGCTAACAATAATTCTGGAATAGACATCGATACGGTAAAGAAAATCTATTTAGGTAAGGTAAAAGCATTTCCTGACGGCAGCCGTGCTATTCCGCTTACATTTGAACAAGGCAACAACACAAGAAACGCATTCAATAATAATGTGCTGGGTAAATCTGAGTCTCAATACTCTGCATTTTGGTCAAAGCTTGTTTTTACGGGTAGGGGTACACCACCAGAGATGATAGCGACCGAAGATGAAATGCTTAACCTTGTTGCTACTAACCCAAATACCATCGGCTTTATTGACGAAAGTAAAGTGGACAGTAACGTCAAAGTAGTGGGTACATTTTAGGTAGTTTCACATTTGCAGTAAAAGCGACGCCACATTATTTATTCGCGTCGCTTCGATTCTGCTTATTCAATCGGGGTAGTTAGCGAAATGATTGATGTTGGCAAATGCCATAATCACGTCTTTAGCAAAATCTACCCTAGGATTGCCTAACGCCCCTTTCTTCCAAACAAGATAAATTTCATTTTCAGGCCCGCTTTTACCAAGCGGTGTTAACTCGCCTTTCGCTATCCCTTCTTTACACAGATAATCTGGTAACACTGAGTAACCAATACCGGCTTTTACAATGCTGCTTATTGCACGAATATCTGGGCATACAGCAGCAACCGGCGACTCGCATGGCGCGTTAAAAACCTCTGAAAAATAACGGCGAATCAGTGGAAGTTGCTCGTCGTAGGTTACAAGTTTATGCTGATTTAATAGCGCTGCGGTTATTTCTTCATCTTTGAGAAGCTTTCCTTGAACTCGATTCATAACCAGAATTAAACGCTCTTTATCTAACATTTGGTATTCATACATTGCATCCGTCGGTTCTGATGCGGTGATAGCAAGTTCGGCAACATCATTTTCCAGCAACGCATAGGTGTTATTTTTATTGCCTGTATGAATAACTAAGTTCACCTTATCGGCCTGTAGTAGGTTAGCAAGCGCTGGCCCCGCTACCGAACTTAGATATTCTGCCGGCCCGGCGAGATGTAATGTGCCGTGGTCGGTGGATGCTCTACTGCGTATAGACGCTACTTTTTGCTCTAACGTATCAATATGACTGGCCACCTGAAGGGCTAAATCGTCGGCAATTGGTGTCGGCTCCACTCCCCGCGCTTTTCTCACAAAAAGCTCTTTGCCAACAATATTCTCCATAGCTTGGATGTGTGATGTCACTGCCGGCTGTGACATATGCAGGCGCGATGCAGCACGTGTAATATTCCCACTTCGATATACTTCTACGAAGGTTTTAAGCTGAGTTAAATAAGACATTAATCATTACCCATCAGATTTTTGATGACTCATACTAATTTATCTGACTTCTGCATTTAAGCCAATCACTCTAAGATGCCATCAAATTCTATACACAGCGAAATTCGCTAAATAATTAAGGACAGGCAACATATGCTTAATTTTACATTTAAAAATCAAACCGAAATTTTATTCGGCAAAGGCCAGCTTAGTGAAGTGTCTTCGCGCCTGCCGGCAAAAGCAAAAGTTCTGTTTTTATACGGCGGTGGCTCTATAAAAAAGAATGGTATTTACGACAAAGTTAATACCGCACTGGAAGGTGCCGACGTTATAGAGTTTCAAGGCGTTGAGCCCAATCCTGAGTTCGAAACCCTTATGAAAGCGGTTCAGGTTGCTCGCGAAAACGACGTAAACTTTATCTTAGCGGTTGGCGGCGGTAGCGTTATTGACGGCGCTAAATTCATTGCCGCGGCGGTAAATTTTGAAGGCGATCCGTGGGACATCTTGATAAAAGGCGCGGCATTTGAAAACCCATTACCAGTGGGCGCAGTATTAACACTTCCTGCAACGGGTTCAGAGAGCAACGGCAATTCAGTAGTAAACCGTAAAGAAACCTCGCAAAAACGCGCTTTTTCTTCAGAAACAGTACAACCTGTTTTTGCGGTTCTTGACCCAGAATTCACGTATTCACTGCCACCGCGCCAGGTATCGAACGGTGTGGTTGATGCCTTCGTTCACGTAATTGAGCAGTACCTTACATACCCTGTGAATGCGCCGCTTCAGGACCGTTTTGCTGAAGGTATTTTACAAACACTGGTTCAGGAAGGGCCTAAAGCGCTGGCTACGCCAGAAGATTACGATGTACGTGCAAACGTCATGTGGTCAGCCACAATGGCGCTTAACGGGCTAATTGGCAAGGGCGTACCACAAGATTGGGGCACGCACATGATTGGTCACGAACTTACTGCGCTGCATGGTCTTGATCACGCGGTAACCCTAGCAATTGTCTTGCCTTCACTGATGTTCGTGCAGCGCGACAAGAAACAAGAAAAAATCTTGCAGTTAGGTGAGCGCGTATTTGGTATTAAAGAAGATGACAAAGACAAAGCTATCGACCTAACCATAAAAGCCGTACAGGACTTCTTCGAATCTATGCAGATTAAAACTCGTCTATCAGACTACGACATTGGAAAGTCTGCCATTGATGGGCTTGTTGAAAATCTAGAGCGCAATGGTTTGACTGCCCTTGGTGAACACGGCGACATTGACCTGGTAAAAGCCCGTGAAATCCTAACACTAGCCGCCTAAATACCGAGTTAAGTTGTAGTAGCGTGTGAAACTACGCATCTCGTTAAGACAGCAAAGCCTACGAGCTTTGCTGTCTTTTTTTAACCTTGCATTTAGGTGTTTTTAATTGCCCTGCTGTCGCCCCCAGCCTGCTTCGACACTTGCTTTTTTGTAAGTTACGATTACAGTTGGTTAGAGCCTAGTTTACAAATGGAAGAATGCAGGTTATTAACTTATTCCCCTCCACAGTGAATATCACTGATCTACTCTCAATTCGCAGACAACGTGTTATTCAGATAAGCGTTGTAACCGGCTGTGGGCTATTTGCGTCACTACTTGCAGCGAGAGGGATAACCTTCGACATCTTTCTTGTGGGTATATTATCTTTATTACTTAGTGCAGTTCTCGCTTACAAGCGTTATGTGGCCACCAGCAGTTACCTTCTTCTAAGCGCCATGTCATCAATGTTGTTCGCGCTTTCAGCAACGGGAGCCGGCGTGTTTGATATAGCCATGCTTGGCTACCCTGGCGTAATTATTTTTGCGGCATTGTTAGGCGGCGTAGCGCTATTTGGCACAGTTCTCTCGCTGGTCCTGCTGCAATGTATCGGGCTTACTTGGCTAATTATGCACGGTGTAGTGGCCCCCCATCCTCCTATACTCTCGTGGTCTCATCTGCTTTTCGTCATCGTTATCTTTGTTGTAACGGGCTTTAGCGTATTTGTTTTAGTTCAGGATATACGACGGCTAATGGCTTCGCTGCAGCGGGAGTACACAAAAGTCGAGCAGAATAGAGCCCATATTCAACACCTTGCGCACCACGACCCACTAACCAATTTACCAAATAGGGTTATGGGGGAACGTTTGTTTAACGAAAAACTGCGCGAGAGCGAAGAAAGTGGTTTGCAGCTTGCGGTATTGTTTATCGATTTAGATAATTTTAAGCCCGTCAACGACGCATTAGGCCATGCCGCCGGAGACCGTTTTTTACAAAAAATATCTCAAACTATTACCGACAACCTGTCAGCGAACGAATGCCTTATTCGGTTTGGTGGTGACGAATTTATTGTTCTCGCGGCACAGATAAAGACGCGCTCTCAAATTGAAAATTTGTGTCAGAACTTAATTCAATGGTGTTCGTCGGAATTTGAAGTACTACAAACAAAAATCGTTGTATCGGGCTCTATAGGCGTAGCGCAAGCGCCTTACGATGGCGTCAAGTTTAAGCAGTTATGCCGAAAGGCCGATATCGCCATGTATGAGGCTAAACGCAATGGCAGAAATTGCTTTGAGTTTTACGATGTGCGTTTTGACGAAGAAAGTGATGAAAAGTTTTCGCTAATTCAACGATTGCGCCCTGCAGTTCAAGCAAATGCGTTAGCGGTGTATTACCAGCCCCTCATCGATTTAAAGACGGGTAACATATGTGCACTTGAAGCCTTGCTGCGCTGGCCTCAAGAAGATGGCTCTATGATCTTCCCCGATAGATTTATCCCGCTAGCTGAAAGCAGCGGTCTCATAGACACGCTAGGTGCATGGGTTTTAAACCAAGCCTGTATGTTTTGCGCTAAGCAACAACAAAATGGTAATAGCGAGTTATCCATTGCGGTGAATTTATCATTTGCACAGTTCAAAGACGGTAATCTGCCACAAATCGTAAAGGGTGCGTTAGAAATTTCCCAGCTAGCTCCAGAACATTTAGAGCTTGAGCTAACAGAATCTATTTTGGCCGACGACAATGGCAATGTTATTCAACAGCTTGAGCAAATAAAAAGCCTTGGCGTTACGTTCGCAATTGATGATTTTGGTACTGGGTATTCCAATCTTAATTACCTTCGTACATTCAGTGCCCAAAAATTAAAAATAGATCGTATTTTTATCAATACATTGGGCTTTGACGAAAAAGATGTGCCCTTAGTCACAGCAATAATAAGTATCGCTGAAAGTTTAGGTATGGCAACCGTGGCAGAGGGTATTGAGAATGAAGCTGCGCTAAAAAAGATTACTGAAATGGGCTGTGACATGGGTCAAGGATACTATTGGAGTAAGCCTGTACCAGCGGAACAAATTGAAAGGCTAATTGAAGCGCAATCCCCCACTAACCAGCGGTAAAAAGTTATTAGGCTACGCCGGCTAGTGATATTGGAGCGTTGCTTTTACTGCCTATTTAAAAGCCATGATAAGTTACAAACTCTTCGTTATCGGCGCGGGTAGAGCGCACGTCATTAGCAGGAAAATCAGGGTCGGGATAGCCTAAAGCAATACAAATCATAATGGCTTCATCATCTGGAATGTTAGCGCACTGGTGTACCACTTCAGACTGCATGATACCCTGACCGTTTATCACACAACCTAACCCTAAATCCCACGCTGCTAGAACAATGCCATACGCTAGTGACCCTAGGCCAAATTGGGTTATTCCAGCGGGCTCTAGAGACCTATCATATGTGAGAACCAGCGAAACGGGTGCATCAAACTGCCTGAAGCCTCGCATCATCCAATCCATACGCTTTTCTTTGTCTTCACGCGATATTCCCATCAAGTCGAACAATTGAATAGCCACATCAATTTGGCGCTGACGATGAATACCTTCGTAGTCTTCCTTATAAGGAAAGTCACGAACGTGCGGCTTACCTTCAAGCGTATTTTTGGTGTTGCCTTCGCGAATTCTATCGAGGACATCGCCAGTTACCGCATGAATTTTCCATGTTTGTGTGTTGTAAGATGACGGCGCCCACTTTGCGGCGTTGATAATTGCGTCTACCGTTTCTTTTGTTACGGGCTGTTTTGTGAACCCTCGTACACTTTTTCTCGATGCTGCAAATTCCGCAAAATTCATGAACGTCCTTAAACCCTATGTTTTTCAAGCCAAATTGTTAAAATAGAGTAAACAGTAGGACTTGAGTGTTCAATAGCGTCAGCACCTTATTAAGATTGTTTGTTTTTATAGATGTATATTCAACAACTCAAATTAAGGTGGCTTTCCCTTTTTAACGCATTGAAGAATCTACAACTGTCTTCGACATTCTATTTGCTTCCCTCGATTAACGCTCTCGGACGACAGAGAAAAGTTAAACTTTCGATTAAATCGGGCTTTGGCAATTTGCGATAATCGCATTCGTAGCATACGTTTAAACTAAAAATAAGCCTTGTTGTTTACGTATGTCCCTATTTAAGAAATCAAAAACTGAACAATCCGCTCCGCGTCTAGCCCCTTGGAAAATAGCGATTATCGACGATGAAGAGGGAATACATGAAGTTACCAAGTTAACGCTGCGCAAATTTACTTTTGAAAAGCGTGGCGTAGAGTTTTTATCTGCCCACAGTGGAGAAGAAGGTTTAGCCCTCTTCAAAGCACACCCCGACATCGCGCTGGCGTTTGTAGATGTAGTGATGGAAACCGACGATGCTGGGTTAAAACTGGTAGACGCCATTCGAAACGAGCTTAATAACCATGTTAGCCGCCTTATATTACGAACTGGTCAGCCCGGCCAAGCCCCAGAAGAAGATGTTATCCGTCGGTACGATATTAATGATTACAAAGCAAAGACTGAGCTTTCTTCTTTAAAACTGAAATCCTGTGTTTACACCGCCATTCGCTCTTATCGTGATATCCAGACCATAGAGCAAGGTAAACGTGGAATGGAGGACGTGCTTAAATCCTCTTCATCTGTATTGGCCAGCCAGTCTTTGGCCCAATTTGGGACAGCGGTGCTTAAACAAACGCTGACCCTTTTAAATTTAAATAATTCAGTGCTCTACCTTTCTACCCAGCACACTGACCTCTATGGTGATACCACTATGACGGTGTTAGGGGCCAGTGGCGATTTAATTGGGCTGTGTGAGCCCGGCATCTCAAAGCAAATTCCAGAAAGCATTGCTGATGAAGTCAACCAAGTTCTGTTAAGCAAAACGCACCTTCAAACGAAAGACCGTTTTATTGGTTATTACCCTACAGGGGAAGACAGCCACAACATTTTGTATGTGAAGCTTAATGAACCGTTAGACGCCCTTCAACGCAAAACCTTGGAAATGTTTGCATCTAACGTGGCTATCATTTTTCAAAATCTCACACAAAAAGAAGATATCCAGCAAACCCAGAAAGAGCTAATCATGGTGCTTAGCGACGCCATTGAAATGCGAAGCAAAGAAACCGGCGGCCACGTTAGGCGGGTTATTTTAATGACTGAGTTTTTGTCAGAAAAACTCCACATGAGTAGAGAGTTTATTGACACCATTCGATACTCAGCGGCGCTTCACGACGTGGGTAAAATCAGTATTCCTGAAACCATTTTGCACAAGCCGGGCAAGCTTGACCCAGAAGAATGGGAGATTATGAAAACCCATGCGCAAAAAGGCTATGATTTGCTTGCCGACTCGGATCGCATTGTTGCAAAAATGGGGGCCATCATTGCCAAGACTCACCACGAACGGTGGGACGGCAATGGCTATCCTGAAGGTTTATCTGGCGATGATATTCCCATTGAGGGCCGCATTATGGCCATTGTTGATGTGGTTGACGCCCTACTATCTAAGCGCTGTTACAAGCCCGCCTGGAGCGAGGAAGACGTAAAAGCTTACCTTGAGGAAAACGCAGGCAAACAGTTTGACCCACTAATTACCCATATCATGCTTGAACATTTCGACAGAATACTAGAAATACGCGCGCTAGAACCGGACGAAGATGAATGAAAGAAGCATTAGAGTTAATTTTACTACGTGTTAGCCAAAGCGAAGATATTGATAAAGGTGAACTGAATGTTGCGTCACGGCTTATTATCAACTCGGTCTGCGAAGGGTTGAAAATTACGCGAGCAGGTATTTGGCTATACGACCAACTGCAAACACTTGTTCAGTGTACCTTATTAATCGATAAAGGGAACGACCTAGATAGCGAAAGCTTGGTGCTCACCCGTAAAGATTTCCCACACTATTTCGAAGCCCTAGATTCAGGGAGAACCATAGCCGCTCACAACGCGCTAACAGATGTTGCCACGTTTGAGTTTGCTGAAGTCTACCTCGGCCCTTTAAATATTAGCTCAATGCTTGATGTTCCTATTCGACACAGAGGTAAAATGATAGGAATAATTTGCTGTGAGCATCAAGGTGAAGCGCGACACTGGGAGGCTGATGAGATGGTATTTGCCGCCTCTTTGGCCGACCTATATGGCCGCGCGGTAAGCGCTAATGAACGCGCTGATTATGAAGCGCAACTACTCGAAGCGAATCAAACGTTAGAACAAAAAGTAAAAGATCGCACCGCAGAGCTCGAGGCCGCCCAAGAAAAACTTATCGAGTCAGAAAAAATGGCCGCCTTAGGTAACCTTGTAGCTGGCATCGCTCACGAAGTTAACACACCTTTAGGTATCGCACTCACCTCTGTCAGTAACTGCAAAGAAGAGCTAAAAGACATTTATCGAGACTTCGAAAATGATGAATTGACTGAACAAGGCTTTAAAGATTTTGAAGCAATATGCTCTGAAGGATTAACTCTAGCGGAAACAAGCCTGGTGCGGGCCGCGCACTTAGTTCAAGACTTTAAGCGAACCTCTGCCGATCAAACCTCGCTGGAAATTGAGGAAATTGCGCTGGATGAATATATTCCACGGGTTTGTAATCCATTAAAACCCATGCTTCGCAAGGAGCAAATCGAGCTTTCTATAGACGTCACGCCCAAATTAGTAATTACCACTTGTCCGGGCATTATTGCCCAGCTATTAACGAACTTAATATCGAACGCGCAGCGTCACGCCTTTGGTCCGTCAGTAGACAACGATATAAACAAAGTTGCTGTAAGCTGTAGCCAAAATGACAAAGGTGTTGTAATAAGCGTTCAAGACAATGGAAAAGGCATTCCTGAAGAGCTTCATACAAAAGTGTTCGAGCCGTTTTATACAACTGCACGCGATAAAGGTGGCACGGGTTTAGGCTTAAATATTTTATACAATCTTGTTCGACAGAAGTTTAACGGAGAAATTGACTTAACCTCAGCCCCAAGGGAAGGAACTACGGTGACGGTTTGTATACCTGTTGAAAGTTAGTGCTATTTTACTTTATAAACCATTTGCGTTGACTGAACCAAAACAAGAAGCGCGGCATAGTTTAAATGTCGTGCTTACGACAGACCTATGGCCACCAATACATGTAGTTGCTTTTGGGCTATATGAAACAAAGAAAACAATACCGAGAGCATTGGGTAGTTGCACTTCAAAATGCCGACGTTCCGGTTCGACTAACTGCTGGCATGATAGATCCTATTTCTGGCGCACACATGATGGCCAGATACAAAGCACTTATTCCAAACGCTGACGTGGTTGAGGTTACTGATATTGGGCATTACCCGCAGATTGAAAGTGCTGAGTTGGTTTTAGAATCAATTTTTGGATTTATTGAAGATTAGGTGCGTGGGTGTCGCTTCTTAGAGAGAGAAGTTGGTCGGTGTGAGAGGATTTGAACCTCCGACCCCTGACACCCCATGACAGTGCGCTACCAGGCTGCGCTACACACCGACCGAAAGAGCGAGTAAGTCTACTCAATTTTACTCACAATGCAACGAGAATTAGCAATTAGACGGTTCAAGCGCTCAATTGCTAACCACCTTGTTAAATATCCCCGTAAAACACAGCGTTACAAATGCCGCTAATAGGTGCTAAGCTAATGTCACGTAGCACACTGCGGTAACAACCAAGGCCACCAACACGTTCAGCATCACACCTTCTCTCGCCATGGTTTTTATATCGAACTTTTCGGTTGAATAAGCAATGGCGTTTGGCGCTGTGGCTACGGGTAGCATAAACGCACAGCTTGCGCTTATGGCTGCGGGTATCATTAGCAATTTCGGGTCAACCCCAACCGCCATTCCTGCTGCAGCTAAAATAGGCATAAGCAATGTGGATGTTGCCGTGTTAGACGTGATTTCCGTTAAAAACGTAACGAACAAGCAAATACCAAGCACTATTAAGATAACAGGTAACGTAGCTAGCCCCGTTAGCCAAGACCCCATTAGAACGCTTAGCCCCGATGCCATAAACGCCTTAGCAATACAAATACCGCCAGCAAACAGTAACAACATGCCCCACGGTATATCGTTAGCTGTTTTCCAATCCAGTAACTTGTCGTTATTACCCTTGGCATCAACGTGGCCATTGTCGTTACCACTATTGGTAAAAAACATAGCCGCAACGCCCGCTACGGCAATAGTGCTATCGCTAATTGTGCTTACGCCTATCCACGCTGTCCAAAAGGGCCTGAAGATCCACGCCAGCGCTACAGTTCCGAATATCGCCAGCACTCGCTTTTCTGCCCTACTCCACGTACTTGGCACTGGCAAATCTATATGACCAACTTCTTTGATTCCCCTTGCCAGCCACAACGCCATAATGGGAACGCCAAGAATCACAATAGGTACGCCTGTTTTCATCCAATCGATAAAGCTGTACTCAATGCCTTGCGTTTCCTCATATACACTCATGAAAATAATATTAGGCGGTGTACCGATAGGTGTTCCCACGCCCCCAAGGCTTGCCGAATAAGCTATACCAAGAATAAGCGCCACACCAAAGCGCGGGTTATCTACCGCATTGATAATGGCGATAGCCATAGGCAACATCATTAAAACGGTGGCGGTATTACTGATCCACATACTCAGTACGGCTGTGGTTAGCATAAACCCCAGCACCAGCTTTAACGGGCTTCCGCTGCCGGTTAACCGCAGCATATAAATTGCGAAACGCTTATGGAGGTTAGCGCGCTCTAACCCTTTAGACAGCATAAATGCAGCCATTAAAAGAATAATAACGTGGCTGCCAAGCGAAGACGCCGCTTCGCTGTGAGAAAGCACACCAAACAAGGGGAATAACGCGAAGGGTAATAACGATGTGGCCGGAATGGGTAGCGCCTCTGTAACCCAAAGAATGGCGACAAATAGGGTAATGGCTGCGGTAAAGATGATCTCGTTTGGCTGGCCGGCCGTCCACAAGCCAAGGCCACTAATTACAGACACAATTAGCGCAATCAAAATAATGGTGTTCTTGCGCGTGGGTGTGCGTTGTGTTTTTTCTGACGTAGGTTGAGGGTTTGAGTGCATTGCGCTTCCCTTTACTGATAGCTTTCTTATAAGTGCTAGGGATTGTTGACTTTTTACTGTAACGCAAAGGTCAACAGGCCCTTATCATTTGCTCTTATAATATCTATCAGTAATTCGAGTAACGCACTAGGCTTTTTTTAAAAACGGCGCTTTTATTGTGCAAGTGAGCCTATTTACTTTGGTCATCCGAAGAAATTCGGCTAGCTACAGCACCGGCTTGGCCTTTGTATTTAGCATCAACCCTTGCGTTGTAAGGCTTCTCAGCGGGCGCTGATAACACCTCAAAGCTAAGCGCGCCAATTTTCATTTTTGGTCGAAGCGCTAGGGGCAGTTTACCGCTGTTGTAAAACTCAAGCACGATATTACCCGACCAACCCGGGTCAATACGATGAGCCGTGACGTGCACCATTAGACCTAAGCGCGCAAGCGATGAACGCCCGTCTAGCCAGCCTACGATGTTATCTGGCAAGGTTACCGACTCGTGCGTAATTGCCAGCGCAAGTTCTCCAGGATGCAAGAAAAAGGCTTTACCTTCTTCTAGTTCAATTTCGTCGCTCATTACGTGGTCGAGGGCTTCTTGAACCTGCGCTTTAGGGCCGCTTAAATCAATAAACGGCGCCTGGTGATCTTCAAACACGCGAAATTTATTACCTAAACGGATATCTACCGTTACACCACTAATCTGATCGTAGTCTGGTGTTGGGTCAATTTTGATTTTTCCATCTTGAAGATGTTGATAGATATCGCGGTCGCACAAGCGCATGGTGTATTCCTCATTTCAGTAGGCCGCTATTATGCGTATGTCACCGCATGCATTCAACTGCTCAAAGGCTTGTTTTCTCTGCTTTTGCGCAATTTTTATAAGGTTTTACCAAATTTAAGCTAAAGCCGTGAAAACGTACATCACGTTAGCAACTCGCTAGGCTTTGCCTACTATACCAATGGGGTCGCCTTTTATGTGTTTTGCAGCCCCTTCGCGGGGCTTAACAGTTAGGGCTAATTGCATAGATAGTGCGCGTGCCGCCTCGCGATAGCTCTCGCTTAAGGGGCTGTCTGGAGAGGTTATCAAAAGCGGCGTGCCAGCATCGCCGTGTTCACGAATGTGGATATCAAGCGGCAATTGACCTAAAAGGGGCAATCCGTGACGTTCTGCCAATGCCTCTCCACCATCTTTAGCAAACACGTAATCTTTGGTGCCGCAAGCCCTGCACTGGTAATAACTCATGTTTTCGATAAGCCCTAACACCGGCACGTTAACCTTCTCAAACATGCTTATACCTTTTTGGGCATCGGCCAGCGCTAAATCTTGCGGTGTTGTTACCACCACAGAAGCCGTTAGCGGCACCTGTTGGGCCATGGTCAGCTGGATATCGCCAGTGCCTGGTGGCATGTCAACAATTAAGTAATCCAGCACAGGCCACAATGTTTCATCTAATAACTGTTTAAGTGCCCTACTTGCCATTGGCCCTCGCCACACCGCCGCGTCTTCCTGCGGTACTAGGTAGCCTATCGAGTTAGCCACCAGCCCATGTGCCGATAGCGGCTGCATGTGCTTATTATCTTCGCTTTCAGGGTGCGCCTCCGGGTTGCCGAGCATAATAGGAATAGACGGGCCGTAAATATCGGCATCTAGAATGCCCACTTTCGCACCTTCCTGCATAAGCGCAAACGCAAGATTAATACTGGTTGTAGACTTCCCTACCCCACCCTTGCCGGAGGCAACCGCTATAATGTTTTTAATATTGGTAACCGGCGCAACTTCAGTTTCCCCACTAGCAACCTTGTGTTTAAACGTGAGCTTGCTTGCATCAAACTTACCTTCAAGCTGCTCAAGCACGGTTTGTTTAAGCGCGTCTAGCTGCGTAGCAATGCAAAACGGTAGAGTAACGGTAATGCCCGCGCTTTCATTGTCGGGGTGAGTGAATGCACACCACGGCAAGGTATCTTCTACGTCTACGCTAAAATACGTGGCCAAAATAGCAGCAACTTTTTGTGTTGCGGGCTTTGCTTTACGAGAAAAGAACATAAAATGCCTTACTAGTAGTAGAATTGTGTGAATTACGTAATGCAAAAAACGCGGTTTTCCGCTAGTATTTGCAGCCATTTTGAAACGCAAAGAATCAATAACGTCATTATGTCAGAAAAACGCCGAATTCTGGTAACCAGTGCGTTGCCATACGCAAATGGCTCTATTCACTTAGGTCATTTGCTAGAACACATTCAAACCGACATCTGGACTCGTTTTCAGCGCCTTCGCGGAAACGAATGTTACAGTGTTTGCGCCGACGATGCACACGGTACGCCGGTTATGCTTAAAGCCCAAGAGCTCGGCATTACGCCAGAAGAAATGGTGGCTAGAACCCGTGCTGAACACCATCAAGACCTTGTTGATTTTCATGTTAACTACGACAATTACTATGTAACTCATTCGCCAGAAAACAAGGCGTTCTGTGAAGAAATTTACACTCGTTTGGATAACGCAGGTTACATCAGCAAGCGAACTATTAACCAATTGTTCGACCCTGAAAAAGAAATGTTCTTACCGGATCGTTTCGTTAAGGGCACATGCCCAAGTTGTGGCGCAGAAGACCAAAACGGCGACAGCTGTGACGTATGTGGCGCAACGTATAGCCCGACTGAAGTTAAGAACCCGCGAAGCGTTGTTTCTGGCGCTACACCGGTACTACGTGAGTCTGAGCACTTCTTCTTTGACCTGCCAAAGTTTGAGGGCATGTTAAAAGAGTGGATCCGCTCAGGTGCCCTTCAAGAAGAAATGGCAAACAAGCTACAAGAATGGTTCACCGAAGGTCTTCAGCAGTGGGACATTAGCCGTGATGCGCCTTACTTCGGCTTTGAAATTCCAGGTGCGCCGAACAAGTTCTTCTACGTGTGGGTAGATGCGCCTGTTGGCTACATGGCTAGTTTCAAAAACTTCTGCGACCAGAACAACCTAGAGTTTGATGATTTCTGGAAGGCCGACTCAGAAGCTGAGCTTTACCACTTTATCGGTAAAGACATTACTTATTTCCACTGCCTTTTCTGGCCTGCCATGCTAGAAGGTGCGGGATACCGTAAGCCCACTGGCGTAAACATTCACGGTTTCGTAACCGTAAACGGTGCGAAAATGTCAAAGTCGCGCGGTACCTTTATTAAAGGCCGCACCTACTTAGACCACTTAAACCCAGAATACTTGCGCTACTACTTTGCCTCTAAGCTGGGTGACGGTGTTACCGACATCGACCTTAACTTTACTGACTTCGCACAAAAAGTGAATTCAGACCTGGTAGGTAAAGTGGTTAACATTGCAAGCCGCTGTGCAAGCTTTATCACCAAGCGTTTCGACGGAAAACTGTCTGACAACGTGATTGAGCCAGAACTTATTGCTGAGTTCCAAAACGCATCAGAAAGCATTGCTGCCCTTTTTGAAAATCGTAAGTATCACCAAGCTGTGCGCGAAATTATGGCTCTTGCCGACAAAGCGAACCAGTTCATTGATAACAATGCACCTTGGGTAACCATTAAAGACGAGACTAAGCAGCAGTTCACACACGATGTATGCTCGCTAGGTATCAACATGTTCCGTCTGTTGGTTATTTACTTGAAGCCTGTGCTTCCTGTACTTGCAGAAAAAGCAGAAGCATTCTTAAACGATAAGTTCGACTGGAATTCACTGCAAACCTTATTGAAAGGCCACGCCATCAACAAATTTAAGCCAATGATGCAACGTGTAGAAATGGAGAAAATCGACGCCATGGTTGAAGATTCAAAAGAAAGCCTAGCGCCAGCAGCACCGGCTATCGACCCAGACAGCCCGCTTGCTAAAGACCCTATCAGCGACACTATCTCGTTTGATGATTTCGCAAAGGTAGATTTACGTATTGCACGCATTGCTAACGCCGAGCACGTAGAAAAAGCAGACAAGCTTTTACGTTTAGAGCTGGATTTAGGCGGCGAAACTAAGCAAGTATTTGCAGGTATTAAGTCGGCCTACTCGCCTGAAGCCCTTATCGGTAAGCACACGGTAATGGTGGCTAACCTAGCGCCCCGCAAAATGCGCTTTGGTTTAAGTGAAGGTATGGTATTAGCCGCGGGCCCTGGCGGCGACGAGCTATACATTCTTGAGCCGCACGAAGGTGCAAAGCCGGGTATGCGTGTTAAATAACGCCTAAAAGCGCTTCGCATTAAAGTAAGGTGACATTCAGCGCTATAAAGCGACGGGATGTCACCTTTTTTATTGAGCGGTTGATGAAGCCCTCTCATTTGTGAAACCCAAAATCACATAGATAGGTTCATAATGCAAACATACTGGCTTTTAATCTCAGTAAGGTCATCACGCACTATGCAACTCAATCATCACTTACACATTCTTTAAACCACCCGCCCTTAGTAAAATAGACTAGCGGCCTCTAGTCAAAAAAAGAGCCAATTCCACTTGAGTTAATTTACGGCGATCTAACATTCTTTCTTTAACGTAATCAACGTGTTTGATTAACGAAAGAGGTATTTATGGAAGATTTCTTCGGGACTAATATCGATTTATCGGAATTAACCGAAAAAGCGATATCACTGGTGATGACTTATACCCCCAAATTGCTATTGGCTATTCTTACTTTGGTGGTGGGTCTTTGGTTGGTGAATCGTTTTGTAAACCTATTGGATCACCGATTAGGTAAAAAGGACCCCACGTTAAATAAGTTTTTATGCGGACTTATAAGCGCCGTTTTAAAAGTGATGTTGTTGATTTCTGTTGCCTCTATGATAGGTATTGAAACCACCTCATTTATCGCCGTAGTGGGTGCAGCAGGTTTGGCTATCGGTCTTGCATTACAAGGCAGCCTGGCTAATTTTGCTGGCGGTGTGCTAATACTGATTTTTAAACCCTTCAGAGTGGGTGACACCATTGAAGCAGAAGGTTATCTCGGGTCGGTTGCCGAGATACAAATTCTTTATACGGTACTTAACACTTTCGACAATAGGCGTGTTGTTATCCCCAACGGTAATCTGTCTAATGCCACGTTGACTAACGTTAGCGTATACGATAAACGCCGCTGCGACATGACATTTGGTATTGGCTACGATGATGATATCGACAAAGCAAAGAAAATTTTGCAACGTCTGTTTGAAGAGGATGAACGCTCATTGACCGAACCTGCACCTAGGATCTGTGTAGGGGGATTAGGTGATAACTCAGTCGACCTGATGTTTAGACCTTGGGTCGGCACAGATGATTTGTGGCCTTACTACTGGGATATGCAGGAAAAAGTTAAAAAAGCCTTCGATGAAGAAGGTATTAGCATCCCTTATCCGCAGCGAGATGTACATCTGTATAACGCAAGTAACGATTAACCCCCTAAAAGGGAGATAGCTTTCTAAGCTATCTCCAATTTTTCTTTTAAAATTGGCTTATTAACTCGAAAGTCTGGCGACATCGACTATCGCAGCGCAGCACATATTGAATATATTTAGCCACTTGTCATCACCACATGCCTAATAGCAAAATGCGTTGCACGTGCATGACGTATTCATTAACGCAGCGAACGGTTCGCGGCTGAAGTTCTTGCACTTGCCCCTACTGCAGAAAAGCGCGGTTTTAAATTACGTTTAGGCTTTATAGCAGTCATAGGGATGACCCGTTTTTTAGCCAATATAACGTATACGGCGCTGCACCAGGGCAAATAAGACGCTAAATAGTGCTGAAGCTTAGCGGCCCCTTTCCACCGTTGCTGAAAAAATAGCGTAGAGAACAGCACCTGGCGCTGCTCAACAATTTCAAACCCAAGTAGTTGTAGCCAATCTTTCATGCGGTAGGACGTGAAAAAGCGTGCATCGTGTAAAATATTTCCACGCTTAACGGGCAAAAACTTGGCAATTCCGGCAAGGCTTAAAGGGTTAAAGCCGCTAATAATGACGTAACCGTTTTGTGTAATAACGCGGTCTACTTCTCTTAATATTTCATGGGGATCTTGGGCAAAATCTAGCTCGTTAGCCAATAAAAAGCCGTCAATACTGTTTTCAGCAAAGGGTAAGGAATGCGACTGCCCTACGACCATATTTCCTTTGTTGATTGTCGACTCGCTGCTTTTTTCATGTAACTGTGAAGGTGAAACTTTATTGTCGGCGATATCTTTAGATGCGTTATTGGCGTCTAATTGGCGGCCAAACTGGTTATCAAATGGCACTTGGTTAATATGATGCCTTATAGGGCTAGTGTCTAAATTAATCTCGGCACTTAAAGAGCCTAGCTTAGCAAAGTGATATCCAAATATGCGCTCGGCATAATCGTCGCACACCGTTTTAACAGCATCGCGTATGTGCTCGCCCGCGGGGAAGTCTTTCCAACTTGTTGGGTAGCGGGGAGGTTTGGCTCTAAACGCCGATTTCATTATCACTGCGCGCTCTTTGGTTGCTCTGCTGTCCACAAGCCCCTATAGTAACGCATAATTCTACCTACACAAGCAGGTACAAATATGACGGCAGAAACATTTCCTTCAGGCATCACCATTCACCCCATTCCCGCTTTTACCGATAACTATATTTGGTGTATTCACGATGATACCAACGCGATTGTGGTAGACCCGGGTGACGCTGAGCCAGTATTGGCATTTATTAACGCGAAAGGCCTAACGCTGAGTGCGGTGCTCATTACCCATCACCATAGAGACCATACTGGTGGTATTGCCAAACTGGCTACCGCAGTGCCAGAGCTGCCGATTATAGGCCCACGAGGCAATCATATCCGCGGCATCACCAAGTCGGTGGCCCAAGGCGATACGGTATCACTGCCTATATTGAATCTGTCGTTCCAGGTAATGGAAGTGCCTGGACATACGCTCGATCATATCGCCTTCTTTGGCCATGGCGCGCTGTTTTGCGGCGATACACTGTTTTCGGCCGGATGCGGTCGTTTATTTGAAGGCTCGCCCGAACAAATGTATCACTCTTTAAATAAACTCAAGCGCCTTCCCGATGACACCAAAGTGTACTGCACGCACGAGTATACTCAAGCCAACGTTAACTTTGCGTTAGCCGTAGAGCCTGATAATGGCGCACTTAACCACTACGCAGATTGGGTTGCATCGATGCGTGAGCAAAACCTTCCCACGTTACCCAGTAATCTTGAAGAGCAAAAAAACATAAACCCATTTTTACGCGCCCATGAACTTTCTGTAAAAACTGCTGCCGAAGCCTATTGCGAAAATAACCTGGCCGACGATGTAGCAGTCTTTGCTGCAGTTCGCCGCTGGAAAGATGAGTTTTGATGCAATAGTAAACCGTTTATCGTAACATTGACGGTTTGCAGTGCTCCAAGAGGTTTCTTCATATATGCAGTTGAAGTTTTTCCCACTATCGCCGCTGATATTAGCGATAGGTTTAACGGGTTGTCAGTTAACCGATAATAATAACGACAGTGCGCAATTAGAAAGTAACGAGAACGCTTCATTAGAAGCGTGTAGTGAAATTCACAATACCGAAGAAGCCATTTCCGATTGCGAAATTGCAAGAGACGGCGTTATTGATGTTGTTCATCCTAATGACGACGTCTTAGAAGAAGGTGCAGAACTTACCGATACGCCAGATTTACACACGCAGGCCGTTGTCACTAATGTGTGGGAACGGGCCAGCACCAATTTTGCGCTGCCTATTCCAGATGAAAAGCGGATAAGCTCGCAAAGAAAATGGTATCTAAAGCACCCCGAATACATGGCCCGCGTGGTCAAGCGTGCCAAACCTTTTTTGTATTACATTGTTGAAGAAATTGAAAAGCGCGACATGCCTATGGAGCTTGTGCTTTTACCCATCGTAGAAAGTGCGTTCGACCCTTTTGCCTACTCTCACGGACGTGCAGCGGGAATGTGGCAGTTTATACCTGGCACAGGCAAACGCTTCGGTATGCCTCAGAACTGGTGGTACGATGGCCGCCGCGACGTGGTTGCTTCTACAAAAGGGGCGTTAGACTACCTCACATATCTAAACGATATGTTTGACGGAGACTGGCTTCATGCACTTGCCGCGTACAATAGCGGTGAAGGCAGAGTGCAAAGAGCGATTAAAGCGAATATACGGGCGGGTAAACCTACTGACTTTTGGAATTTGAACTTACCGAAAGAAACCCGTGCATACGTGCCAAAGCTGTTAGCCCTAGCCGACATTCTTAAAAACAAAGACGAATATGCCTATTCATGGCCGGAAGTGGAAAACGTAGCGGTTATTGAGGTGGTAGATATTGGTTCTCAGGTAGACCTTGCCTTTGCCGCAGACCTAGCCGGCATGTCGTTAAAAGAGCTACATGCACTCAACCCTGGCTTTAACCGTTGGGCCACATCGCCAGATGGACCACATAGGCTTGTCTTACCCTTAGTAAAAGCCGCCGCGTTTTCTCAAGCTCTGGCCAAAATCGATCAAAAAGAGCGCCTAAACTGGGTTCGCCACACGGTGAAGTCAGGCGACAGCTTGAGTAAAATTGCTAAGCAATACCACACTACGGTGAAAGTGCTAAAAAGAATTAACGAGCTGGATAGCTCTATGATTCGAGTGGGCCAAGCGATTATGGTACCCGTTGCACTGCAAGAACTCGATAGCTACACGTTATCACAGGAACAGCGCCTTGCCAGTTTGCAAAGTGGCAGTGGGTCTAAACAGAAAGTACGCCATACGGTTAAATCAGGTGATACGCTTTGGGATATCGCCCGTAAGTACAAAATAAGCACCAAACAACTTGCTAAGTGGAACGGTATGGCGCCTGGCGATATGCTTCATCCAGGTAAAACATTAGTAATATGGCAACAAGGAACGCCTCAAAACGGCGTTACCAAGAAGCTAACTTACACGGTAAGAAATGGTGACTCCTTGTCTCGTATTGCCAGCAAGTTCAATGTTAAAGTAAGCGACATAGGCAAGTGGAACTCACTAAATACCAAACGTTATTTACAGCCAGGCCAGAAGCTTAAGCTTTACGTAGATGTAACTAGGTCTAGCGCCTCAGGCTAACCCTTGTTCGACTAGCACCAAACAGGATATGGAAATGCTAAGAATTAACCGAGAAAATCTGCGAAACAGTCACGAAACGCCTTGGTTAATTTTAGACTTAGTCATGTTAGGTATACTTTTTGTGAACCTAACATGGCTTATTTTCGATGCGCTTTATGCTACAGACTTTGTATACGGTCTATTAGGTACATATTTCCCCGCCTTTCTTAACGCTTACGACCCAATTCACGCCAACTTTCTGTTGGTCGACTTAGTGTTTATTGCCATCTTCTTTACCGAGTTCTGTTTTCGTTGGGCCGTTGCTATTGTTCGTAAAGAGCACTTACGCTGGTACTTCTTTCCGTTTTTGCATTGGTACGACATCATAGGCCTTATCCCTACTGGGCCTACCCGCCTATTTCGTTTCTTGCGCATATTTTCTATTTTGCACCGCCTGCACAAATTCGAAATCATCGACTTAAATCAAACCGCGGTCTTTCGCTTTTTTGCGTTTTACTACGATGTATTTGTTGAAGAGTTAAGCGACCGAATTGTTGTAAAAGTGCTCAGCGATGCGCAAAAAGACATCTCAGCAGGTTCGCCTTTATTAGACGACATCAATGCTCAGGTGCTGGCACCACGCCGTCCTGTGATTACTCAATGGATGGCAGGTGTCATCAATCATTTAGGTCAGTCAATTCAAAGCGAAGAGCACGGCGAAGTGATTCGCGAACACGTGCGCAAGAGCGTGGGCAAAGCGGTTAGAAGCAATGCTCAAGTTTCTTCCCTGCATTACCTACCTGTTATCGGCAAAACAATAGAGAATACGTTGGAAGAGTCGGTTACCGACATAGTAACCACATCGCTAGTTAACCTGTTAAGCGATTTGGATGCAGAGCGCATTGACCATTTCATTTCAGTCGGTATGCACGACTATACCCCTACCGCCGATGCACTTGATAAAGAAGTACTTAACGTTGTAAACGAATGCTTAGAACTGGTGAAAGCGCACGTTGCACAGCAGCGTTGGAAGTCACATCTCACCGAAAAAGAATCGGCAATGCCAACCGGAAAACCCGACGTAAACCAATAAGCGCAGTTTTTAGTATCACCCATCATCGGTAGCAGAATGATAACCGTTAGCGCTTAGCATGCAGGCCAAATAGTGATTAGGCGGTTAAACCCAAAACCTCTTATTCGGTGTCCGCTCCATCGGTAGCCAATAGGTATAGGTTTGGCCCAGATATTCGTCAGCAACGTAGTAGATACCCATAAAAAAGCCCACAACCGTGGACTCTTTCAATATAGGGGCTTAGTAAACTGGGTTTATTTTTTGCTAATTTACGATTTACGCCACGTAGTACCGCTTGGGCCGTCTTCTAACACTACGCCTTTTGCGTTTAACGCATCGCGTGCTGCATCTGCTGCTGCCCAGTCTTTCGAGGCACGGGCATCGTTACGCTGTTTAATTAACGCTTCAATTTCAGCCGCTTCATCGTCATTGCCTTCACCGCCTTTAAGGTAAGTATCTGGGTCGCTTTGAAGCATACCCAAAATTGCGCCTAGGCCTTTAAGAACAGCAGCCAGTTTACCTGCTTCTTCTACGTTATCTTTTTGGCGGTTAAGCTTACGTGCCACATCGAACAACACCGAAAAGGCTTCAGGTACGTTTAAATCGTCGTTCATTGCCGCTTCAAAACGCGTTAGGTAGCCACCGTAGCTAAGGTCTGTGCTCTCATTTACTACAACACCACGCAGCGCAGTATATAAACGCTCCAGCGCCGCTTTCGCTTGGGTGATATTGTCTTGAGAGTAACTTAACTGGCTACGATAATGCGCCGACATCAAAAAGAAACGCAAGGTTTCTGAATCGTGCTCTTTTAGCACATCGCGCAAAGTAAAAAAGTTACCCAACGATTTAGACATTTTTTCGTCGTTAACTTGAACCATACCCGCGTGCATCCACACGTTTACGTAAGGCGTATCATATGCGCAGCACGACTGAGCCACTTCATTTTCATGGTGCGGGAAGGTTAAATCTGAGCCACCGCCGTGAATATCAAAGTGTTCGCCAAGGTGCTTATGATTCATTGCAGAACATTCAATGTGCCAGCCCGGGCGGCCTTCGCCCCATGGCGATTGCCATGCAGGCTCTCCGGGCTTTGTGGTCTTCCACAGCACGAAGTCTAGCGGGTCATCTTTACCTGCCGCCACTTCAACACGAGCACCCGCTTTAAGCTGATCTAAGTCTTGTTTGCTTAGCTTGCCGTAATCTTCATACTTACTTACGTCGAATAGCACATCGCCGCTTTTAGCTTGATAAGCGTAGCCTTTATCCATCAGGCGCTGAATGATTTCTATAATTTCATCCATGTGGCCGCTTACTGTCGGCTCAACATCTGGCTCTAGTAGGTTAATCGCTGCAAAGTCTTCGTGCATCATGGCGATAGTACGTGCCGTGAGTGCTTCGAAGCTTTCGCCGTTTTCATTAGCGCGAGCAATAATTTTGTCGTCTATGTCTGTGATATTACGCACGTACTTAACGTCTAAACCAAGGTGGCGCAAATAGCGTACTAACACGTCGAAACTTAGGTAAGTACGGGCATGGCCCATGTGACTTAGGTCATAAACGGTGATACCACACACATACAAACCCACTTTCCCTTCTTGAAGCGGAACAAACTTCGCTTTTTCACGGGTTCGGGTATTGTAAAGATGTAGCATGTCTATATTTCCTATTTGTCATAATTTTGGGGCGCAAAGTTTAGCACTGTCACGATTTAAATGGTACAAGCCATTTGCAGCGATATTGCTGTTATTTGCCATACCCGCTCTTTGCGCTAGCTACCTGTTTTGCGCTAAAATGCCCCCCACTTTACATATACGCTAACACACAGGACAAACCACAATGGTTACGTTAAAAACAAATTTCGGTGACATCACCCTAGAGCTTTTTGAAGATAAAGCACCTAAAACAGTAGCTAACTTCCTTTCTTATGTAGAAGACGGCTTTTTCGACAACACAATCTTTCACCGTGTAATTAACAACTTCATGGTTCAAGGTGGCGGTTTTACACCTGATATGGAACAGAAAGATACTAAAGAGCCTATCGAAAACGAAGCTGACAACGGTGTTGCGAATGAAGTAGGTACAATCGCGATGGCGCGTACTCAAGACCCACACTCAGCTACCGCACAATTCTTTATTAACGTGAACAACAACGACTTCCTTAACCACACTAGTAAGTCAGTAAACGGTTGGGGCTACTGCGCGTTTGGTAAAGTGGTTGAAGGTATGGACGTGGTAGAGAAGATCAAAGCGGTTAAAACCGGTAACAACGGCTACCATCAGGATGTACCTGTTGAGCCAGTGATCATTGAAAAAGCAGTTGTAGCATAAGTAACTGCTTAGATAATTACTACAACACCTGACTAAATTTTGGCTTGGCTGGCATGCTGTTCAAAACAAGCCTTTAGTTACATTAAAGCCGCGTGAACGTTAACGCGGCTTTTTAGACCACACTTAAGAAGATTTATGTCGTTCACCTACTTCATTGCTGATTTACACCTAAGTGCCGACCGCCCTGATATTACAGAATGCTTAATGCGCTTCTTAAAAGAAGACGCGATTAATGCTGATGCACTATATGTTCTTGGTGACTTATTTGAAGTGTGGATTGGCGACGATAATGTCACCCCTTTTAATACTGCTATAGCGACAGCCTTTAAAGAAGTTAGTCAGCACTGCCCGATTTACTTTATACACGGCAATCGCGATTTCGCTATACGAGAAAAGTGGCTATCAAAAGCAGGCATGACCCTGTTAAACGAACAAGAGGTCATAGACTTGTACGGCACACCTACCCTGCTGACCCACGGTGACGAGTTATGTACTCGTGATGTTGCCTATCAAAAGTTTCGCAAGAAATCCCGTGGATGGTGGTGGCCTCGATTAATGCTTGCCTTACCTTTATGGTATCGACAGCGTGTTGCGGACAATGGTCGCGCAGAAAGCAAAGCCAAGCAACAAAACCTTAAGCCAGATATTATGGATGTTACCCCAGAAGAGGTAGTGAAAGTGATGGAAAAGTGGGGTGTGCAGCGCATGATCCATGGTCATACACACAGACCAAACATTCACAGCCTTGAAGCTAATGGCAAACCTGCGACTCGAATCGTGCTCGGCGATTGGTATGATCAAGGTAGCGTTTTAAAGGTAACCCCTTCAGATGTTATGTTACAACATCACAACTTTTAGTAATAAAATCTGACACTTACAAATGGTCCTACCACTTTTTTTATTACCATTAATAATATTTTATATGTGTGCCCTTCTTTACCTCTAACTCACTATAAAACGTAAGCTTTATCAAATTTCAATCGACCGTAAAATTTCCCAGAGATACAGTTTTGTGACATTTATGACAGTTCAGCAATATAAATGTCAAAGAATTGTCACCTTCTCTCCATACACTCTCCGTGATTTAACAATTCACTCTCCATGCAAGGAATGATGATGGGTAGTGATTGGATGTCTAGACAAAACCACAACCAATACAAACAATACGTTTAGGAAAAAATCATGAATCGTAACTGGAAAGTGGCATGTACTGCTGTTGCTCTAGCGGTTTCTGCTAGTCTTCAAGCGGCAGTGTTACCCGAGCACCAAACTAACAGCGCTTGGTTTACCGACGCACAATCAAAACTAAATACAAAGTTACAAACCAATAATCAGTTCAAAGCAAAGAATGTTATTTTGTTTGTAGGTGATGGTATGGGTATTTCAACCCTCACCTCAGCGAGAATTCACAAAGGTCAATTAGCGGGAAACCCTGGTGAAGAAGGTTATTTGAGTTTTGAAAGCTTTCCACATACGGCCTTGGTTAAAACCTACAATGTAGATGCTCAAACCCCAGATTCAGCGGGCACCATGACCGCTATGATGTCGGGCCTAAAGACTGACGTGGGTGTAATTGGCGTTGACGAAGATATTGAACGCGGTGACTGCTCAACCGTTGCAGGCAATGAAGTTATTACTGCGCTAGAGCTTGCTGAAATAAAAGGCCTGTCTACAGGTATTGTTTCGACAGCCCGTATCACTCACGCTACCCCTGCGGCAACTTACGCAAAGTCAGCAGATCGCAACTGGGAAGATATTTCCGACATGCCAGAAGCCGCTGTAACCGATGGCTGCTTAGACATTGCTGACCAGCTAGTGAACTTTGAAAGCAATTTAGAAGCGCGTTACACCGGTGTTGACGTTGACGGTATTGAGGTTGCTATGGGCGGTGGTCGCCGTCATTTCTTGCCAAAAGACGCCGCATTCAATAGCCCTGATGCAGTGAGTGATGTCGAAGGTGATAGAACCGATGATCGCGACCTTACGGCTGAATGGCAGACCATGTACGAAAATGGTGTATATGTTTATGACCAAGCAGGTTTTGACGCGATAGACGCGGAGAGTGTTGAACGTGTATTCGGCCTTTTCAACGAGTCGCATATGCAATACGAAGCAGACCGTGGAAATGACATCGCAGGCGAACCATCAGTTGCAGAGATGACAGAAACGGCAATTAACATTCTTGATAACAACGAGAACGGCTTTTTCTTAATGGTTGAGTCAGGCCGTATTGACCACGCTCACCATGCGGGCAACGCGGCGGGTGCACTTACCGATACCCTAGCATTTGAAGAAGCAGTAATGACAGCGGTTGAAAATACCGATCCTTCTGAAACATTAATCCTCGTAACGGCTGACCACGGACACGTGTTCACTATCGCAGGCTATCCGAAGCGCGGTAATCCCATTCTAGGCAAAGTGGTTAACGTGGGTTCAGACGAACCTGCAACAGCGTCTGATGGCACGCCATACACCACACTCGGTTACACCAACGGTCTAGGTTTCCGCAACCTAGGTGATGAAACAAATTCTGATGCCACGTATGCATTAGAAAACGCAGCAGGTCGCGTTGATATTACCAATATCGACACAACAACGCCTGGATATCACCAAGAAGCACTTATTCCACTTAGTTCAGAAACACACTCTGGAGAAGACATTGCACTGCATGCCAAAGGACCTGGAAGCCAGCTTGCGCAAGGCGTAATAGAGCAAAACGTTGTTTTCCACTTGATTAATCAAGCGCTTGGCCTTGTAAACGAGTAAGTAGAGATAAGAATATGAACCTTTTTAAATTAAGTATAATTGCGGTAGCAGTAGCAGGTCTTTCAGCGTGTAGCTTGGAAGGCGACGATGGTAACGATGGCGCACCAGGTGCTGATGGCGCTGACGGTCAAAACGGTTTAACAAGCCTTACCGTGCAAACGGAATTAGCGGTTGGCGATGCTAACTGCCCTAACTCGGGTGTTCGCATTGACTCAGGCTTAGACGCCGATGCTGACGGCACACTTGGTGATAGTGAAATTACTTCGACAAGCTATGTTTGTGTTCCTGGCGTAAACAGCGTGAGCAATAGCGAACTACTCACTAGCCTCAATAATGAGTGGTTTGTGTCTGCTCAAAACGAAGTGGAAAACAATAAAGCGGTTTGGATGAACGCAACATCGGGTGAAAGTGCAGCGTCATCGAACGCGTCTTTTACTGTCACTGCAAATTCGCAAGAAGAATTAAAAGCCATGGTAGCGAGCCTGCGCGGTAAAGCGAAAAACGTTATCTTGTTTGTCGGTGACGGCATGGGCGTTTCTACCGTTACCGCAGCGCGTATTCTAGATGGTCAGATGAACGGCCTAGCAGGCGAAGAAAACCAGCTTAGCTTTGACAAATTTCCATTCTCCGGGCTTTCAAAAACTTATAACGTTGATGCCCAAACACCGGATTCTGCAGGCACAATGACCGCTATGATGAGCGGCATAAAAACTGACGTAGGTGTTATCGGCGTAGACGAAGATATTGAGCGCGGTGATTGTTCTACCGTTGCAGGTAACGAGTTAGTTACGGCGCTAGAACTCGCTGAAATTGCAGGTAAGTCTACCGGTATTATTTCTACTGCCCGTATTACGCACGCCACGCCAGCAGCAACCTATGCAAAGTCAGCAGATCGCAACTGGGAAGACATTTCAGATATGCCAGAAGATGCGGTTACAGCGGGTTGTTCTGACATTGCCGACCAGTTGGTTAATTTCGAAGCTAACTTAGAAGCGAACTTTGAAGGCCTGGACGTTGATGGTCTTGAAGTTGTAATGGGTGGCGGACGTCGCCACTTCTTGCCGCGTGACGAAGCATTTAACAGCCCCGACGCTGCGAGCAGTGTAGAAGGCGATCGTACAGATGGACGTGATTTAACGGCCGAGTGGCAAGCAATGTACGAAAACGGGGTTTATATCTATGATCAATCTGGTTTCGACGGCTTGGATACTGAAACCACTGAAAGAGTATTCGCGTTATTCAACGAATCACACATGCAATACGAAGCCGACCGCGGCAACGACATTGCTGGTGAACCTTCTATCGCTGAAATGACAAGTGCAGCAATTAAAGTGTTAGATAACAATGAAGAAGGTTTCTTCCTTATGGTTGAATCCGGTCGAATCGACCACGCTCACCACGCAGGTAATGCTTACGGGGCACTTCATGACACTATCGCTTTTGCTGAAGCTGTTGATGCTGCTGACAAGCTTACTGATGATGAAGATACACTTATTATTGTAACCGCTGACCACGGGCACGTCTTTACCATTGCTGGTTATCCAAAGCGCGGCAACCCCATTTTAGGCAAGGTAGTAAACGTAGGTTCAGATGAAGCTGCTACAGCTGCCGACGGTACGCCATACACCACACTTGGCTACACAAATGGCCTAGGTTTTAGAAATCTGGGAGACGTTACTAACTCAGACGCAGCTTATTTAGAAGGCCCTGATACAGGTCGTAAAGACATCACTGATGTCGACACTACAACACCTGGCTATCACCAAGAAGCCTTAATTCCACTGGGTTCGGAAACACACTCGGGTGAAGATGTAGGCATTTATGCTAAAGGCCCTGGCGCTTTCCTCGTCAACGGTACTAATGAGCAAAGCGTTATATTCCATGTTATGGATTTTGCAGGGGACTTTGTCTCTCAAGCAGAAAATGCAATGGAATAAGTTATTAAAAAAGTAATGCTAGGGCGGCCTTTGGTCGCCTTTTTCGCTTCGGTTAAGAACTTCATTTTCGGTAGGATAAATGAATGAAATTATTTAATGCATTTGCGCTTATTCTTTTTACAAGTGCGAGTACGTTTAGTTTAGCTCAAGTGGCTGAAACTTCGTCTGTAGTAAACGTAACTAATGAGCAGACGTGTAAAGAAGACAGCACCAGTCTGTTCGCTAAATATGAAATAAGCGTGACTAGCCCATCTAAAACTTTACAAACTACATCACTACATTTGTGGCGAAACGGCAATAAAGTCGCACATGAATACCCTGCCACCAATATTACTGAGTCATGGACACTTGTTAGAAACAAATTTATAAAGCCTACTCGCTTTTTCGATGCTCATGAGCGCGCTATCGAATACCAGCCAGGTGAAACCATTCACGGAAAAAAAGAGACGGACTTTTCATACCGCTACCAACTCATTAGTGACAAACTCATTGATGCCATGACCTTGGATAAAAAAGACGGAAAAGGTTGCAATGCCGTTGAACACTATTCACTAGACAACGAACAAGGGCACTTCAAGCTCACATGGATTCCTCACTTAAAATTAGTCAGATCTTTTAGCGTTGATAGAAATGGATATGTAAGAGATTGGGAGCTTACAAACGTAGATTTCGATGTGAACACGAGAGACTTCTTTGCAAAAAGACAAGACTATCAAAGTACAGATTACGCTGATATTGGCGATGATCACACGGATCCTTTTTTAACCAAAATGGTAACTCAAGGCTTTATTGAAGCTGGTGCCAGTGGCTACTACGATGAGCACGGTCACAGTATCGGTGAGGGTCACGCACACTAAACGTATAAAATCGCTCTCTAAATGGCTGTGTCTGCGGCTCAGCCATTTAGGCACTGTGAAAAGGTTTTGTTACAAACTAGCCCAAAGTACATGCGTTACGCGCTGGCTTAATTTTTGTTCTGTGGTATAAAGAATAAAAGCAAGTTAGTCATCATGGACGGTGTAAATGACAGATGTTCTTCTTTCCCCTGCAAATTTCTGGTTTAGCATTGCGCTTATAGCCGTATTCTTTGTTTTCATATTAGAACTAATAAGTACCATTTTCGGTGCGAGCTTTTTGGGGCTGGGCGACGATTTTGCTGAAGTAGATGGCGAAGGCTTTTTAAGTACGTCGTTAGCAAACTGGCTAAATATAAATAAAGTCCCCTTCCTTATATACCTAGTTGTATTGCTCACTTTATTTGGGCTTGCAGGCCTAATGCTAAACGGCTTAACAGCCAGCATATTTAAAATTACTTTGCCTGCGGCTATCTCTGTTCCTCTCGCCTTCATTGTTGGGCTACTCGTTACTGCCAAAACCGTAAAAATTATCGCCGGTGTATTACCAAGCGTCGAGTCCAGTGCAATCAATAGCGAAGATTTTATTGGCTCCGTGGCGGAAATCACGATTGGTAAAGCAAGCCGTGGAAATCCTGCCGAAGCAAAATTTACCGACCATTATTCTCAGCCTCATTTTGTGTTAGTTGAACCATTCGAAGATGAAGAATTGTTCGCACAGGGAGAGCGCGTCATTTTAGTTCAGAAAAACCAACACAGCTGGTTAGCAACCCGCTACTTATAACTTAAAAGAGATAAAAGTATGGATACAATTCAACCATCTAGCTTGCCGTCAATACTCTTTATTGCCGGTGCTATTGTTGTAGGGCTTATCGTTATTGGCCTTATTTTTGCCAAACTATACACCCGTGCTACTAAAGAAACTGCGTTCGTAAGAACCGGTTTAGGCGGCGAGAAAGTCATTAAGGACGGCGGCGCTTTGGTTCTGCCTGTTGTTCACGAAATTATTCCTGTGAACATGAATACCCTTCGTATCGAAGTAGAGAAAATACAGAAAGACGCGCTAATCACTAAAGACCGCATGCGTGTAGACGTAAAAGCTGACTTCTATTTGCGTGTAGCGCCGAATGCCAACGGCATTTCAATGGCCGCGCAAACGCTAGGTACTCGCACAACACGCGCTGAAGAAGTTAAAAAATTAATGGAGTCGAAGTTTGTTGACGTGCTACGTGCCGTAGCTGCTGAAATGAGCATGACGGAAATGCACGAGCAGCGCGCTGATTTTGTACAGAAAGTTCAGCAGAGTGTAGCTAACGACCTTGAAAAGAACGGTTTAGAACTTGAATCGGTAAGCTTAACCGGCTTCGATCAGACAGACCTTCAGTTTTTCAATGAAAACAATGCATTCGATGCTGAAGGCCGCGCTCGCCTTACCAAAATCATTGAAGAAAAGCGCAAAGAAACGAACGACATTCAACAAGAAAACCGTATTTTCATTGAGCAGCGTAACCTAGCTGCCGAGAAGCAATCGTTAGACGTAAAACGTGATGAAGAAGAAGCTCGCCTTGCACAAGAGCAGGTACTTGCTTTTAAACGCCAAGAGCAAAAAGCTGAAATTGCTAAGCAACGAGAAATGAAAGAACGTGAAGAGCGCGAGGCTGAAATTGCTAAAAACCGTGCTATCGAGGCGGCAGAAATTGAGAAATCTCGTGAAATAGAAACTCAGGAAATCGCAAAGCGCCAGGCGTTAGAGCAAGCGCGCATTCGCCAGCAGCAAGAAGTTGAAGTTTCAGAGCAAGTAAAGCAAATTGCTGTTGCTACCAAGTCGGAAGAAGAGTCTGCTGCACGCGCTAAAGCCGCCGAAGCTGAAAAGCAAAAAGTGGAAAAAGAAGAAGCAGTACTTACCGCTAAATCGGTAGCAGAAGCTGAGCGTAAGAAGCAAATTGAAGTTATTGATGCTCGCAAAGAGGCGGAGCGAGAAGCTGTAGGTATAACTGTTGAAGCACAAGCTAAGAAAGAAGCGGCTGAAAACTCTGCTGCTGCAATTCTTACGGAAGCCAAAGCTGCAGCCGATGCTAAAATGCTGCAAGCCGACGCGGACGAGAAAGTACTTGCCGTTGAAGCGCAAGGTAAACAAGCCCTTTACGAAGCTGAGAATACGCTTAAGACCGAACAAATTGAGCTACAAAAAGCCCTTGCGATGCTTAAGATATTACCTGAACTTGTTGAGCAAGCGGTTAAGCCCCTTGAAAACATTGAAGGTATTAAAATTCTTCAGGGTTATGGTCAAGGTAGCGGTGCAAAAGGTGAGCATACCGTTGCAACCTCAGGCAACGGTTTGGCTGAGCAAGTAACGCAGGCAGCGCTAAATTACCGTGCTAACGCCCCACTGGTAGACTCCATGCTGCGTGAAGTGGGTTTAGTCGATGCAGATAAAGGCTCGTTAGCAGACTTGGTTACCGGCAACAGCGATATCTTGGCTAAAGCAGGCGCAGTTAAGCCTAAGCCGGTTGTAGCTGCACCAGAAAACCTAAATGGCCATACAGCGCAGGACGGCCAACCTATTGAATAACGCTTACTAGTAAAATAGTGAACTAAAAAGCTAGGCCCTGTTATTTAACAGGGCTTTTTTGACCTAGCTTCTCAACTAACCATTCAGAAAATACTTTCAACCGAAGGGGCATTTGTCTTCTAGAGGGGTAAAGGAGGTTAACCGGCATCGATTCCGCTTCGAATTCAGGGAGCACTCGTATTAATTTCCCTTCCTTAAGATCAGACTCAACACCCACGCTTGGAATTTGCGCGATACCTAATCCTCTTGCACAAGCCGCGAAATAAGCCTGAGTACTATTAACACTTAGTAAGCTTTGCATTTCAATGGCATGGCGCCTTCCATCTTTCATATATTCAAACTCCGGTGCTTTATGGCTTAGCGAGTGAGAATAATCAATGAGCTTATGATTACCTAAATCTGACAGCGACTGCGGTATGCCCCACTTCGACGCATAATCAGGGCTTACACAGTTATAAATTGGATAAGTTAAAAGGCGGCGGGCAATCAAATTGCTATCCGTTAATGCACCAACCCTTATAACACAATCAAACCCTTCTTTAATAAGATCAACTTTGCGATCGACGCTGCTTACTCGCAACGTAATTTTCGGGTAAGCAGAGATAAACTCTCCTAACATGGGCAGCAGAATGTTGGTTGCAAATCGACTGGGCATGTCGATACGAAGCTCGCCACTCACATTGTCTGGTGACGATATGAATTGTGATTGCAGGGCATCCCATTCACTTAGTAAGGCAATACTTTGTGGCAGAAATGTTTCTCCATCAGAGGTGAGAGAAACGCTTCGCGTACTACGGTTAAAAAGACGTGTGCCCAACTGCTTTTCGAGCTTTGTTACCGCTTGGGAAATGCTTGATTTAGGCAGACCGAGTAGTGCAGCCGCCGCACTGAAGCTTCCTAATCTCGCAGTTTCCACGAACCGGGTAAGCATTTCGAACCGGTCCATTACTTCCCTATTGTTCACCAAATAAAAACAATGTTATCGCTTTAGGCAAGTTTTTCATACCAATTTAGGTCGATATACTCGTAGCAAATTAACCGACAGAGAGATGACAATGGCGATTGCATTAATAACAGGTGGAAGTCGAGGTCTTGGGCGCGCTGGCGCATTAGCACTGGCGAAAAAAGGGGTAGATGTCGTTATCACGTATAACACTAATCAAGCAGCGGCAGATGAGGTAGTTAAAGAAATTCAAAGCTATGGAAGAAAGGCCAGTGCCCTGCCCCTTAACACTGCTGACTCGCATTATTCTTTTCCCGAATTTCTGATTACGCTTAAACAAGTACTGAAGAGCCAATTTGGAAAGCAGGCTATTACCTACCTGATAAATAACGCCGGCATTGGCCTAAATGCTTCCTTTGCAGCAACCAGCATTAAACAGTTCGATACGCTATTTGATATGCATGTGAAAGGTCCTTATTTTTTAACCCAGACACTGTTACCTATTATTGAGGATGGCGGCGCAATATTGAATATCTCCTTTGGCTTGGCAAGATTTTGCTTACCCGGAAACAGCGCCTATGGAATGGCTAAAGGTGCTGTTGAAGTAATGACTCGCTATTTGGCAGCGGAGCTAGGAAATCGCAATATTAGAGTGAATACTCTTGCACCGGGTGCCGTTGAAACGGACTTTGGCGGAGGCTATATTCGTGATAATAGCGAAGTCAATAATGCTATAGCCTCTCAGACGGCTTTGGGCCGAGTTGGCAAACCCGAAGATATAGGTGGCGTTATGGCTGCGCTATTGAGTGATGATTGCTATTGGGTTAACGGCCATAGGATTGAGGCATCTGGTGGTATGAAGCTGTAACATCTTGCAAATTATGGCGTTAATGTCAGCTTTTGCTTGTTAACGAAAATAGATTGAACGCCTTTGGAACCTTTCGAGCTGCAAAGGCGTATCGTAAGGGGTAAGATATACAGTCAAAGTTTTATCACTTGTGCTTAAAGATTACGTTTAGGCGAGAGGATGTTGTTGAACCTTGGACGTATTATTTGAGATTGAGTTATTTTCAAGGAACGAGAGCGAGGATAAGTGCTATGAAGTCACTACCTGAAGAGCCGGAAAAACCATTAAGAGACGACTGTTGTGGCGGCGGTTCGTGTTGTCCATGTATCTGGGACGTATACTATGAGAAGCTCGCTAAGTGGAAAGAAGCGAAGCGAGAATTTGAACAGCAAAACAACAAGGAAAAATTGCACGTTAGAACGCGAGACTAACTTTCGATAAAAAATTTAAACTGTTATATACCCAAGCACTATATGCTGAACCATTTCACTTTAAACCTTCCTTCAGTACGTTGAGTTTTCGCAAAAGTGCGTTAACAAAGTAACAGCACAGCCTCTTACCAGGCCTCATTTTTAAACTTCTCATTTACAAACTGCTCATGCACTGCTATTTTACTTAATCGATTAAGGCCATCCTTTACCGCGTATTTCAAACAAATTGAATAAGACCACGGTAAAAGATTAAGAATTAAGCTAAACCTGTTACATGGTCAATTGTGAACCTATCAGACTGGTAGTGCTTAATCTGTAGTAATGTGTGCTCGCGAAACGAAAAGCAGTACGAGCCAGCGCATGCTGAATTTTGGAGAATTATCATGTCTATACGCAATGGCGTTCAATTAATCACCTATGCAGATCGACTAGGCGATGGCAACATCGAGAGTCTGACAAGCTTACTTGAAGGTCCATTGAATGGCCTGTTCACCGGTGTTCACATCCTTCCTTTCTACTATCCTTACGATGGTGAAGACGCAGGTTTTGACCCTATTGACCACACGTCAGTGGATGAGCGCTTGGGCGATTGGAACAGCGTTAGAAAGCTGGGTGAGTCTGTAGATATTATGGCCGACCTTATTGTTAACCATATGTCAGGGCAAAGTGAAGCATTTAAAGACGTGCTAGCAAACGGGCGCGAATCTACCTATTGGCCACTGTTTTTAACTAAAGAAGATATTTTTAAGGGTAATGACCCAGCGCAAATCGACGAACAAATAGCGCAAGTGTTCCGCCCTCGCCCAACGCCATTTTTTAGTGATTATGAAGTAGGCACAGAAACTGGTAAACCAGAAACGGTACCGTTCTGGACAACCTTTACCTCTAATCAAATCGATATAGATGTAGAGTCAAAGCTGGGCAAAGACTATCTATCGTCTATTCTTCAGTCGTTTACTGAGAGTAATGTTGACCTTATACGCCTTGACGCAGCAGGCTACGCCATAAAACGCGCAGGCTCGAACTGCTTTATGCTTGAAGAAACCTTTGAGTTTATTGAAGAGCTTTCTAACCGCGCTCGCGGCATGGGTATGCAGTGTTTGGTTGAAATACACAGCCATTATCAAACTCAAATTGATATTGCGGCGCGTTGCGACAGTGTTTATGACTTTGCGTTACCGCCACTTGTACTGCACACCTTGTTTACCAAAAACGCAGAGGCATTGGCATACTGGCTTTCAATTTCACCACGAAACTGCTTTACCGTACTTGATACCCACGATGGTATTGGAATTGTCGATGTGGGCGCAAGTGGTGACAAGCCAGGCTTACTTAATGCAGACGCGATCAACGCGCTTGTTGAACAGATACACGTGAACTCTAACGGTGAATCTAAAAAAGCCACAGGCGCCGCAGCGAATAACGTAGACTTATATCAGGTTAACTGCACGTACTACGATGCACTAGGTAAGGATGATTTCGCCTATTTGGTCGCTCGTGCTATTCAGTTCTTTAGCCCAGGTATTCCTCAAGTTTATTACGGTGGCTTACTTGCTGCGCACAATGACATGGAACTACTAGCAAACACGAATGTGGGTCGCGATATAAACCGCCCTTATTTAACAACAGCGATGGTTGAAGACGCTATTCAAAAGCCAGTTGTTAAAGGTTTAATGCAGCTTATTACGCTTAGAAACGAAAACAAAGCGTTTGGCGGCGCTTTTGACGTTACGTATACGGATAACACTCTTGTACTGTCGTGGAGCAACGACGGTGATGCAGCATCATTAACCGTAGATTTCGCTGCAATGGACGCGACTATTAACACGGTTAGCAATGGCGAAGAAAGCACGCTTTCTATAGGCGCTCTATTAGCCTAAGCCGTGAGAGGTACATCCTCACTTATACATTGAAGGCGAGCATTGGGAGGGTCTCTTTTCAATGCTCGCCTTTTTTATTTATGTGTAGGTGATTGGTATTCTTTACGGATTATGTTCGTCATTATACGTTCTTCCCCAATCGCATAGTTGACGCAGGGTTGGCTCTAAAGTGCGACCTAATTCGGTTAGCGAATACTCCACCCGCGGCGGAACTTCGGCATACACCTTTCTATTTACCAGCCCGTCTCGCTCTAACTCTCTAAGTTGCTGTGTCAGCATTTTTTGCGTCACCCCCTGAAGCCGTCGCCTTAACTGGCTAAAGCGAAGGGTTTTATGGCAAAGATGCCAAAGGATCACCCCTTTCCACTTACCGCCAATAATTTCTAGCGACACCGCAACACCACAAATATATTGCTTCGGTTCGCTGACTGTTCCGCTCGGTTTTTCGATATATTCATCTGTACTCAGTGAGCCGACAGTACCATTCTCTGGGGTACTGTCTACGGATTTTAAACTTGCTGTCATCTTTCCTCCGAGACTGGCGTTCTCGCTTTGGGTTATGTCTAAACCTTGAAAGTTATGTACGGGAAAGCCCAATAGTATCTTTTAGGGTACTACCCTACTAAAAAGTGCATACTTGCGCAAAAATAATATAGCGTCACAATGGGTAGCGTAAATTTTCGACCAACGGAGATAGGTATGACATCGTTTAACGCTTTGCTTGTAGAAAAACAGGAAGACAAATCATTTACTCGAAGTGTGACGCAGCGCTCACTAGAGGATTTACCAGAAGGCGCACTGCTTATTAAGGTGCATTACTCGTCGCTTAATTACAAAGATGCTTTATCGGCAACGGGTAACCCTGGTGTAAGTCGAAACTTTCCGCACACACCGGGCATCGATGCTGCGGGCGTTGTAGTCTCATGCGACGACGACCGCTTCAGCGAGGGCGACGAAGTGATCGTAACGGGTTACGATTTAGGAATGAATACCGCTGGCGGCTTCGGTGAATACATTCGAATTCCTAGCGAATGGGCGGTACCTAAGCCAGATGGCCTTACGTTAAGAGAGTCTATGGTTATTGGCACTGCTGGCTTTACAGCTGGGCTGTCAGTACAAGGGTTAGTTGAACACGGCATAACGCCTGATAAAGGTGATATTTTGGTAACAGGCGCCACGGGTGGCGTTGGGTCTGTGGCAGTTGCACTGCTTGCCAAAGCTGGCTTTTCTGTAGTGGCATGTACTGGCAAAAAAGAACATGAGTCATTTTTAAAAAACCTCGGCGCAAGCAAAGTAATAACTCGCGATGAGCTGTTGGAAAGTAAAGAGCGCCCTATGTTAAAAGAACAATACGCGGGCGCAGTTGATACCGTAGGCGGCGAATACTTAGCGCAGGCTATTAAGTCAACCCAATATGGTGGTTCGGTAACATGTTGTGGGCTGACTGCTTCAGCAGATCTCAATGTAAGTGTATTTCCGTTTATCTTACGCGGCGTGTCTTTGCTAGGTATCGACTCAGTGCAATGCCCCATGCCGCCTAGATTGAAACTTTGGGATAAATTAGCCAGCGAATGGAAACTTGAATGTCTTGACGACTTAACTGAAGAAGTTTCGCTAGGTGACGTTAGCCAAAAAATAGATGCCATTTTAAAAGGGCAAATTTCTGGAAGGACACTTCTAAAACTGTAAAGCCCCGCAACGCGTGAGGTCATATCGAGTAGGGTGAGGCTTGCGCCTCATCCCTCTCACAGAACCGTACGTACGGGCCTCGTATACGGCTCCTGCATACTTCATATCACTTGCTAAGTGACACAATGCTAATTTGCAATCTA
>Ga0114906_1000152_pt1 | contig 41392 bp, 18 predicted proteins | sample MalvirDeepMed_M9_FD_89687 | JGI IMG/M metagenome (GOLD analysis project Ga0114906, IMG submission 89687) | Marine viral communities from the Global Malaspina Expedition - Malaspina viral metaG DeepMed_M9 | ecosystem: Environmental > Aquatic > Marine > Oceanic | place: Mediterranean Sea...
ATTTTTAGTTACACGAAGGATGTAGCCGGTGATACTTCTTCCAAGTTCGTCATCCCAACAGGATAAAATATCACCGACTTTAAGGGAGGGCTTTTTCTCTTGTATATAAAACATACGTTATATGCTAACAGCTATTATAGCATGTGTCAATAAAAAATTAACTAATTTTAATTTTTAATGGCTCTATCTCAGGCCTGACAGGAACTGTAATATAGAGAAGGCCATTTTCAAAATTAGCCGTGACTGACGAAAGATCAAGATTGTTATCGAAATTTACATAAGTTTTCTCGAAGCTTCGGCGCGCGATTCGTCGGCTTGAAACTTCTTCTTCGTTAACGTTAGATTCGGCTCGTACTGTAATGCTACGTTTTTCTGGCTTTATTTCAATTGAAAGATCTTTTTTTGAAAACCCGGCCAAAGCAAATTCCATTACAGTGTCTCCAGTTTCATTTTGATAAATATCTGAAACAGGATATCCTTGTGTGGTTTGTCGTAGCAAGCTTGGGAAATCATTAAAGAAATTGTCGAACACGTCATCGAAAACGCGGCGGCCCAAAAGGCTTGGACGGTGTAGTGTAATTGCTGTATTTGTCATAATATTTTCTCCTTTTATAAGCAAGTTTGGTAGTTAAATGTCCAAAAAGCAACATTTAACCTATAACAAGTATAATACAAATAAAGTTCTTGTCAAGTAAATTTTTTATATAATATCAAATTTTTGTTTTCCGCGATATTTTAAAAACCAACCTGGAATTTTATCTTTTGGGTATCGTATGCGAGGCTTGGAAGCATAAAACCTACGATATGACTCAACGATATCATCAGAATGAAATTCATAAGGCATCGCTAGTGGCAATCGTGTTTGTTTTTGTGAAGGAAATAAAGACGGATCATAAAGATCGAGACATTTTTCTAACACAGAAGAGCATTTGTGTATTTTACCGAAACGTTCTGTATATTCTTCTAACATCGCCATTGTATGTTCGACAAGTGCCTCAAAATTTGCTGACGATGCTCGAACCCACTTTGTTGATGGGTGGCTTTTGTGGGTAGATCGATAAGGTGTAACTTGTTTCCCTGCCAGCTCATTAATCGCAGTGCAAAGCATCTGACACGACTCTAGTATCATTTTAACTGTACGATAGTTATCCTGTGATTTTGCAGACTTAACCCAATCAATACTATTATTCTCACCCTCAATCGCAAAAATATTCATAATTAGATATTACCTTATTTAGGCTTGAATGTCAACCTTTTTATCTATTAAAACTCATTTATGCTGCGAAGGACGAGCCGCAACCGCAGGTTCGGGTGGCGTTTGGGTTTTCGAAATGAAACCCCGAGAACTTGAACGACTCGATGTAGTCGACTTTGGTACCGTCCAGATACTGAAAGCTCATGGGATCGACGAAGATCTTGAGGCCGTCTTCTTCGAGGACAAAGTCGCCGGGCTGTTCGCCTTCGTCAAAGTCCATGTCGTAGCTGAACCCCGAACAACCGCCACCAACCACCATAATCCGCAAACCATGCTCCAGCAGGTTTTGCTTTTCGGCCATTTCTTGCACTTTTGCAATTGCTTTTGTTGTAATAATCATCTTATTATATAATTAGCGTTTTTCATCTAAATTTGTAATATCTTTTGCATCAAAAGCGTATTCGAATCAAAAAGCGTTGCTGATTCTTTTCTCTCCTTAAATTCTTCTTTTGTCATTTCTCCAACATCTTCATAATCAAATGTGTTAATTTTACAAACTTCAATACTGTGTAAAATAAGCGTATTAATGATGTTTAAAGCCTTCTTTTCTGCGTCACGATCAAGAGCTACGTATATTCGTTTAGAATGCGTCAGAATGGCTCTAAACAGCTTAGAGTGGGTACTTAAAGTTGAGCCCAGCAAAGGTATGGAATTTTCAGCATTAATAGCATCAAAAACACCTTCAACTAAAGTAATTGGCTCGTTCCAATTAACCATCAATTCATTAAATATAATATTTTTAGATGCTGGTGGGTTCTTATATTTTAACCAATCTTTCGAATATGATCTCGCAATGTAATAATCGCAATTTCCACTCATATTAAAAGAAGGAATAATGATACGATATTTATATTCTCCTTCATCACAATATCCTATCTTCCATTTTAAAATATCAGCAGAATCAATTCCTCTTTTTTTCAAATAATTCAAAGGAGCTTTTGCAGTTAAAGGTAAGTTTTTATTTGCTAAACTTATAAACTCTTTTGGTAAAAAAATTCTCTGTATTGTTTCTTCTTTCTTTTCTTCAAAAATATTATCAAATTTTGATATGTCGACGACCTCTTCAAAACTGAGCCACTCTTGGCGTTGTTTGTACTCACCAAATCTTTTTATAAGGTAAAATATGTTTCTTCCTCTACTATCGCATATCCAACACTTATAAGTATTTTTTGATATGTTCACGGATAACTTTCGTTTATGGTGTTTACAAAACGGGCAAAAGAATAAATGTTCATCATTCGATCTGTAATAATTTCCTAGTACATCTTCTAGGATTTGAAGCTTTTTAAAATGCATGTGTAAATATTATCAAATATATATTAAGAAGTCAAGGATTGTTTTAGTGTTAGTCTTCATCATAAAGAGACATATATTATTTATATTTTTCCGGCAAAGTACTGTGCCAGTCTATCTCTGTTTCCGGTAAATCTGTCTGTTCTTCTTCGCCATATAAAGACATATATTCTTCGTGTTCTTCGGGAGTCATTGGAGTCGATGGGCCTTCTCGACGAGCGGCGGATTCTTCTTTATCATAAGCTTGTCTGAGAGATGCTTCATATTCATCTTCAGGTTCTAGTGGTACCAATTCTTTAAGTGTTTCAAGCATGGGATGCGCAAATATGTTTTTTATCTTTTCTAGGGTCTCCGGCTGTTCCGAAAATTGTTCTAATCTTACATGACCTCCCCTATAAAGTTCTTGCATTCTTCTTAAACTGGTGTTAATATCGCTAATTCTGCGGCGAAATTCCGTGTGGTCTCTAACTTCCCAGCCGGGCTTTTCAAGAAAGGGAGAGAGAGATTCGGCAGCTTCATTTAATTGTTCACTTACCAATTCTTCAACTAGATTTCTTAACTGTGATTTTGTAAACTTTGTCATCTTCTTCCTCTTCCTTTTCTTCGTGGGCCCCACGAACTAAATCTGGTCACCCTTCTTCCATTGCTTGAAGCATTTCATCAAGAGCCTCTGTAATCAATTGTCTTAATTGACTTTTAGTCATGTTCATAAGAGTTTTCCTTCTTCTTACTTAAATAGTATCCAGCTTTAGCAATTACCAAAGAATCAGTTTTATCGTATGTACCTTTTACAGGATTGCCTTTCTTGGTATACTCTGCTTTAAAAGTTTTTTCATTTTCAAGTACATGTTTCAATACAATTTCTTTTGCCTTCTGCCCTCTTCTGATTTTTATACCGCATATTTTTCTTGCTGTAGAAGCATTAATATACTCTGGTTCTAAATTAAAGACTTCTCTTAATATCCAACATGCAACGCCATTAAATCTTTGAATCTTTGCAATAACTTGTGCAGAACTTCTTCCAGCAGCAAACATACCTAAAGGTTCTTCAACATAAATTCTTTCAATTGGATATTGTGATTTTATATAACAAATTTTATCTTTAATAATATCGAATTTTTCATAAACTGATAGCTTTGGCTTGTCGGTTCTCCAAGCTTCACAGTATATTAATTCATTATTCCGATCAACAATGGAAACTCCAGTGATCGAAGTGCTTATATCTAATCCTAAAATCATATTTTTAAATGTCTAGTTTAAGTTTAAATGTATACTCATCTGTTTCTAATTTTCTAACAGGCGTAGCAACTTTTGTAATTGCTATAAGATTTTTATCTTTATCATATACGCCTATTTTATTAATAAATGTTTGTTTTTTAAAGCTAGCAGTATAATCACAAGCAAAAGAACTACTAATTGTATTTTTAATATTTACATTTTCATGCTCTTTATAAAAAGTGGATCCAGTAGCAGAACCAGTGGGTTGACCATGTTTTATATATGTTGGATTGTTCGACCAATTTAAATATCCTCTTTTTGCATGCGCCATCATAGTAATTGTTGGAATATAGTTTGTTCCTGAGAGTAATAGCTCAAAAGAAGAGCTAAGAAAATGTTTTGTATCTAAACTTTTGTAACTATCGCCTTCATCTGTTGTATATTGGCCTTGACTAGCATCCCAATGATTTGGATATCCATCATTCATCCCTGTTCCAAAAAATATCCAAGAAGGGCTATCACCAGAATTAAAATATTGATAATCTTGTCCTACTGGAGGGCCAAATAAACCAGTTTCTTGAGACTGCGGCCCAGTAAATGCTGCTCTAGATGTTAAATCCCATGCACCTGTTAAAATTAGGGCGCCCTCATTATAAAGAATAATACCGGCAACAGAACCAGATTTAAAACTTCCAGATGGGCCAACTTGAATCAGTTCTCCATTTCTTTTTGAATCTTGTAGTTCTCCGATTAAAGTACCAGTTATATAATATTTTAAATTTACAGTTCCTTTTTTAATTGAACTTCCATAAAATATTGTAGGTACATCAATGATAGACAAAGCTTGATAACTTTTGTCCCAAGTATAGCCAGTTGCTACACTTTCCCCGGTTATTGGATCAATAGAAGAAGAATAGATATAATGGGGACTTAAATTCTTATAATAATTAATAGTTTCTTTTAGTGCTTGAATATAGGCTTTTTTTAATTTAGGAGCATCGGTTATTGAGTCTTCTTTTTCTGGACTATCTATATTTTTTGTCTTTACCGTAACTTGTTCCTTGTTCTGATAATAATATGATTTGCCATCGGGATTGGTACCAGACTCATGCGGGCTTGGATCTACTTCATTTCCATTTTCTGCTGAGCCTTCGGCATGAAAAATTCTTTTGATAGAGGCAGACAGGGGATAACTTCCGCTTATTATATCTCCTTTGCTAAAATCATCTACATATGAATCGTATGTTACGCTTTTTAAAGAATTTTTAGTTCCACCCTTTGTCATAAAAGGATATATCATAGTTTGTCGGCCGCCGAAGGATGGCGCGCCATCGGAACCTGTCGGACGATTAGGTATTGCATGCCAGCCACCACCTTTTATATGGTTTGTATCAAAATTATGTAAGCTTTCAGGCCTATCAATATTCATTTCGTATAGACTAACAAAACCAGAATTACAAGAACTTGTGTAAGGGCTTGAAATGTGCTTAACATTTCCTGGATCATTAAGCGTGCCGCTTAAAGTATACTGATTATTATAGTACGTACATCCCTTCCAGGTGATAAAATGACAGCTTGGATGTGTTTTCAATCGATTATAAAAAACATCGTCTTCGCTAAATCTGTAATATGGCATAAATTTATTCCATCATTAGTAATCTAATCGAACTCGGATTGTAAGTTCGTCTTCCGGCGTTTTTACTAATGGTTCTGAAGTTTTTGCAACAGCTAGTAGTTCGTCATTTGCGTTATAGAGACCAACAGCTGTAATATAAGCTGTAGAAGTATCATTTTTATTTTCTTTTACAACAATTTGACTACCTGATGTGTATGTTGGATTGGTACTATAATTAAATTCATTATGATTTACTCTGCAAAAGTATATTGTAGAATTTAATTCTGTTGTATTGTTGAATTGAATATTGTATATACGATTTCTTAGCCCATCTGCCATAGTATCAATCGTAGAGCCAGTTATTGCTTTGAAACCAGATCCAGATATATCTGCAGCCAATTCACATGAAGCAGATCCTTGCAATATACCATGCGCATGTCCACCAAAAACAGAACCGCTAATAACTGCTATTCCTGCTTGATAATAAAGCAGGCCGACTTCCATATACTCGTTTTTTTGTATAAGATTTGCAGCATGGTGTGTGCTAGCTGTGGCATAAAGTATGCCATATTCACCTGCAGGTGAGTTTACTTTAAACGCATCTGAGCCACTAGCATCTGATACTTTTATTCTCTTGTTAAATGTTGCTCCTCCGGAGGCGCCTACATTATGATCAAAACCTTGTTGTACGCCTAATTCTAATTCAAACGTTCCTTTTTTAATCTCATCTTTTACAAGAAGTCTAGAAAAATTTATAAAGTAGACATCATCCATCTTTACTCCAGAATCAACAGTTTCTCCTCTTTGATCAAATCGAAAAACCGAACCGGTGTGATCATACCCTGCTAGAACTTGCGCCATTTGATTATAAATATTGATCTTTTTGGCATTCTGTGTATTAGAAGCACCAGACAAAACCGAGAGATTTGAATACCCACAAGCAATATCTAAAATGTGATTTGCAGAAGAACTTAAATATGGATAATCATATATCGACTTAAACATTCCATGAGAATAGGCTTTAACATTTTCATCGGCGTCAGCGCTTTCATAAGTTCCAGAAAGTATACTTCCTGTAATTGGAATTGCTTCGTGCAGCAAAGTAGAGCGACTTATTGTGTCGCTTTTATTAATTATTTTTTGATTGTTTGCCATTGTTATACCTCTTTCTTATTTAACATGATGTTACAAAATTAACCGATTTGATGAGAACAACTGGTATGTCTATTCTGGCGCCAGTATTCATAGCCGTAACTCGAACGCTAGTGTCTATATGAAACAAGTCTCCATCTGTTGCTCGGGTATCTAAATTATTTGCTTGGCCGGATAGACCACACGTTTCTCTAGAGCCAATTGAACTAGCTGCAGTATCCCAATCTGTTGAAGTGTAAGCAACTCCATGTTTCCCCCAAATACTTTTTGATTCTGCAGGCAAACCAGTTTGAGCCAGAAGAGAAGCTCGAAGCTTAAATCTAATCATGGCTCCGCGCAACCACTTCATTTCTGGTTGGTCTGCGTTTTTAGAAGAACCAAACTGAGTCATTTCTGTAACAATACTAGGACTTGAGCCAGCAGTAACAATAAATGTCCCAATCATATTTTCATCAATAAAACTGGGTCGTATTGTGTTTCCGGCTATATCTGTAGGCGAACAAAATCTAGTATCACATTCAATCATAAATTGTGTTTCATCCAATTCAGGTTCTCTATCCCTTAAGGAGCCGGGAGTTTTACCTTCTGCGTTGAGTCCATATTCTAATCTAATGTGATTGTTTGGCGCACTACGTGGGTTGATGCCATTTAAAACCCCTTCTGTTTTCCCAAAAGCCGTGACTGCTCCATTAGTAGTTGTAAGAACAACAGCAGTTGCTACTGGGTCATATGGAAATTTTCTAACTTGAGAACCATAAGTTTTATTTTCATTTGTGTTCCATATCAACTCTGGAAGGTAAAGAAGGTTTGGATTTGTATAAGAAATTAAAGTGCTTTTTAAAGACGTCGCATGGTTAGAAAAGGCTTCTAAAATTGGTGTTTGTCGAATTTCTAAATCATAATAAGCGATGCCGCCTGTATGGTCAGGATTGTGTAATCCATAATTTATCTCATCATCGCCTAATTTAAACTTAGTAATCCTAAAAGAGCCATCGCCATCGGCCAATCGCTTTCTTCCAACGTCTGTTAAAACTGCATCTAATATAATGTCGCCGCTATTATCTAAAAAAGCCATCTTATACTCCTTATTTTGCGCACTTATAAATAGTCCTTATTATGAATAAAATCTTTTTTTGTTTTATTATGAACTTTCTTGTTTCCTCTCATCAAAATAATTTATCCTAAAAATCGAACCCAACATCGCCTGTAGGCCCAGTATCGCCCTTGTCGGCTGCACTAGTGGGTGTCGTGGTCTCTTTCTCACCTGTCTGGCCGGGGTCTTCAGATAATACTTGAATTACACCTTTGTGCTTGTGCACAAAATTCAAATTTAAATCAAACTTTTTACCCGAAGATTTGCTGGTAAACCTAATTTTAAACCGCCGGGGGTCTTCCTCTACGCCAAATAAATCTCCAAGATGTACATCACTATCAAGGCCTTCGACGGCATAAATACTTTGGCCCGGAGGTGCTTGTAAATTGCTTTGTTTTAAAGTCGGGGCTATGTGTATATATTTTCTCATACTTTTTGTCATTTCTTTAGGGACTTTGGGCTTAAAAGTAATAATTTTTGTTATTAAATAAACCGCACCACTGTCATCAACTAATTCAACTTCATAAATTGGACTTGGATTTGAAATATATCCTTTCGGATCAATAGTTCTAAAGGCGTAATAATATTTTTTATTTGGACTTAAGCTTTCAACAAAGTCTTTTTCATGTTGCTGTAGTTCTCTGTAACTTCCATCTGGAAGAAGAACTGGTTTTCTTAAAGCCATTGCAAAATCAGACCAACTACTTGGATGTTCTTCTATTCTAAAAACTTGATATCTAAGATCGGGTTCATCAGATGCAAACTCTATTCTACTTGGTAGTTCAAGATCATCTGCATCTATTTTTTCTTGCGCGTAAGCGGCTTTCATAAATATTTCTTTATCCCCTGGCAATATTTCTATTGGCTTTTCTGTTTTCTCTCCCGCAAGTTGACTAAAAGTAAATAATAAGTTATTGTTAACATTTTTATAAGGATAAATAACTACACTTGGATGTAAAGGTGGTTTGTTCGTAATATATAAAGTCTGAAAACTAGTGTATGGTATTTTTAATAATTCTATATTGGGTCTGTTAAGGACAAATATATCAGCAACCGGAGCGAACACTGTGCTGCCAGCCATGGCCCGGTGTTCGGCGCTAATATAATATTTAAAATCTTCAAGACTTGCGGCGGCGATCTCCGAGATGTTGACGCTACCCTCACCGGCGGCGCCTATTATCACTTCATCTTCACCTGTTTTTTGTTCTATAAGTTTAAAACCCCTAGTTTGAATATCGGTATACTGGTATTTATTACCTACAACTAAAACGTAAACATTTACGTTATAATAATAACCTTTATCAAGTTTTATTTGAGAATCAATAAATTCAATTACACCGGTATCTCCTGCTCTGACGTCCGGTGGCGCAATAAAATATTTTTGTATTAATTTTGAGTTGGTGCCCGGATCTCCGGTCCACTTTTCAATTTCATAAAACATAATTTCATTATGAGCAAAAGGATGCATAGTGTAACCATGTTTTTCCATATCATGCGTATTCGCCGCATCTAAAACTTCATAAACAGATCTTGTATTTTGAAATTCTTCAATTTTATCTTTAAATTCAATAAAAGCATTTTCAATATTATGACCGGTAGTCTGACCCCATTTTTCTTTGGTGCCGGGATCAAAAGAGAGCAATTCATTTGATGTGGGATCAAATTCTTGGGTATCTTGGTACGTACCAATAGTAAAATCGGTGAAATTAAATGTTTCAATTTCTTTTTTTTCAAGATTATTAATATCTCTTATATAAAAATCTTGTTTATAGTATTGATCACCAGTGCTAAAAGATGTCGAAGGATTTTTATCTGCAACTCTTGCCATAAAAAACAACATCAATTCATCTTTTTTTGTTTTTATGGAATCATCGTGATAAAGACCAATAAAAGTGTCATTTATAAAAGTGCCACGTTTGTCTGGGAATTCAATTGAAGATTGTTTAAGGGGTGCTGGTGTATTAATAATCAATCTAGCGCTCCATGGCATTGTGTGACCAATTGAATTATATTTTGCTATGAAATCATATTTAGGAAAGCCATATGTTGGTGTGCTAGAAGGATCAAGAATGACATAATTTTCTTTAATTATCATTTGTGACCAATTATATAAATAGCTATCCACAGTATGACCAAATACAGATTCTTTGTTTTTAACAGGGTGACCTAATAAAAATAAATTTCCATATTTACCTGCCGTTGGTGAAAATCGTTCTTTGTCCTCTTCAAACTGACCAAATAAATATGAATTTGGAATTAATTTATGTTGACCACCAGGTAGTAAATTTATTGCGTCCTCGTAAAGTGGCGGGATATGATTAAATATTGATTCGCGAAAGCCTAAACTCATCTGATTTTTTAATGTTCTAGGGTTAAATACTTTATCTTGAAATATTTTGTAACTGGCTATATTTTTATACCCTATAGAAGGTTTATGCATATGTTTGATGTATGTGTCAAGAAAATGTTTTTTTAATTTTTGTCTTTTATAAAAATATTTTTCGTAAACTTGTGGTAAACCTACTGGTGTCGGTGCTTCCGGGTGAACATCTTTAGTTATTTCACCTAAGAATAAAGGTTGGCCACTCTTCTCTGTTTCATACGCATCCCAAGTCAGGCCAGAACCAACATCTTGCTCGGTTAAACGTACAATATTTTCTAATTCTTTATTGTTATAATAAAGGTGCATAAACTCCAAAAATAATGATGTATCAACATCTCCTGCTATAAGATAGTTTGAAGGATGATTCCCAAGGGACATTAGAATGTCTTGCTCGCCTTCAGGCTCTTTAGAATACAGACCAGAATATTCATATGATTGGTTATTTTCATGAGAAAAATTGCCAACCCCGAAATTTGTAAGTGTGTGTGTATGATACATCGGAATTGCCTTTCGTTGGATATCCTCCCCAAGCGTCAGTATTATCTCATATAAACCTAAATATTTTGGCAGTATATCCATCGAAACTGTAAACCCGACTCCATTTTTATCAATATAGCCTGTATGACTATGAGGTAGTGGACCATAATTTGCGGCATCGTTGATTGTTTCCGCGATCAGCGTCTGAAGGTCACCTTCGTACGGACCGCCAGCTAGGGCGTACGCCACAAGGACGCTAGCCGATTCCCACTTTTCAGTTGTCTCAGTGGATTGTATTTGTACCAAATTAGTTGCTAAAAATCGAAAACCTTTATTCCATTCAATATCAGAATCAGGAGTCCAGCCCATTGGATGGTCTATCTTCCCATACGAGGACTCTCCTTCAGGCCAAGAATACATATAAGGCCTTACGAAGATTCTAGAGCCTGGTTTTGTAAAGTCGTAATAATCAGAATTAATTGGAGATTTCAAGTTATTTGTCGTATCAAACCAGATCTTCTGCAACGACAAGATTTCTGGTGGGGTGGTATTTCCGAGAAAGGGTCCAACCAGCTTTCTCCAGTGTCCTATACGAGGCCTTAGAGGATCATAATTTTCAGGCATTAGTTTTTGCCAGGCGCCTGCCAATTTTGAAAACTTTTCAAAGACAACGCTATGATTCAAATATAAAGGAGACGGATAAAAAGGATGATAAATCCAGGGCATAGTATTACCTATCAGATCAAGATTGTTAGCATCAAAATCGCCCAGATCGTCAGCAGTGATAATATCAGGGTGTTCCGGATCGTCGATATTAGTACCGGCTATGACTCCTTCGTCAATGTCGGCGGGGGGCTTGGTTGATTCTTTGCCATACACGTTTGGATCTTTTGATGACATTAGTATGATCCTCCGCCTGATGTACCACCTGTTGTGCCCATTGGACTACTGGTCGTTGCTATTGTTGGGCCTTGTGTCGAAGCTGCAATTTTTTGTTTTCCTTTGGTCTTCTGACTCTTGGCAATTTGTTTATTAACTTGGCCGAATATTAAATTAGTTCTCATAAAACTACTTTCTAGTTTTAAGAAATCATTTTTATCTAAAGAGGTTAATTTATTTATTGGTTGTGTCCTTCTAAAAGGCCTTGTTGGCGCCACTGGAATTTGCGCAACTTCCAGCAAAAAGCATTGATTAAATATATTTAAATTTAAGAGTTCGTTTCTCATAAAACACAGGGCCTCATTAATGTAAGGGCGTAAACGACACAACAAAGTTGTTTTTTCAGCAGCAGCTGCAGCCGTAACATGTGTTTCTCTTAGCTCTACCCAGATAGGTGCTTTTATTTTTCCTTGTGCGAACCCTTTTAGTACCTCTACTACAGCTAAATTCTTATTATTTAAATAATGAAATGCTGCATTGTTAAGTGATTTTAAAGAAGATTTTCCAGATGCATCATACCATGTATGCCTTGTTACACCTTTATTGCTTAAAGTCATTGCTTTTAATTGGTTTGGCAGCATAAGCGTTTCAATATTGTTTATCTTCTCAATAAAACAACACAAGTCTTTAGAAATGTTTAAATGTTTCATATAAAACAATGGAGCGAATATAGAAGATAAATTAACAGAACCCACTGTTTCTTTTTCGCCGCGCGCATCTTTGACATTTGTTGCAGATATCTCTGATTTATATTTATTGCTTGTATTAGTGGGCATCATTAATTTTGCATACTCTGCTTCTTGTGTTTCAGTACTATCATAACATGATGATTCATATTTTCTTAGTCCAATAACATTAATATCTGACATTGTTGTAGATAAATTATTTTTGACATGTGTGGAAAATGAATTCAGTTGTTGAGAATATAAACTATCTGGTGCACATTCATTTGTTTTTATTTTTTCAATCTCAATTAAAGTTTGTTTAGTTTCTGTTATTGTTTTACCATGTTTTTTATAATTATATAAATTTATTAATGCATTAAAATTAGCTAATTCAGTATTATTTGTTGGCAAACCTGTCTGATCACTATTGTACGTTTGAAATGTTTTATCTTGTAATTTTAATGTTATAGGTGTCAAATAAGAATATTCTAAAGGACTCAATTGTTGTACGCTTCTTTGATTAAAAAATCTTAAAGTTTCTTGCGAAATCCTAGATAAAAATTGTTGATTGCTTACTGTAAGTAGCCCCGGGGCGTTTATTCCGGATGACAATAAGTATTCATAACCAGAGTCACTACCGCCATCTGGTTCATAAGAGTCTGAAAAAGTGTGTTCAACTTTTATTATTTGAGGAAACGCGCGATTTCCAGAAATTACTGAGTCGGGGTTCATGTTTTCTACATCTCTTTTGCTTTTAGTTGGTAGTTCTTCTACTATGTGTTGTATTCTGGAAGTGACTTTTTCATATATTTTAACAACCTTTGAAAGGCTTTCTATTGTACAAGTTGTAGGCGAAGCTAAAATATATAATTTCTCTTCTAAACCTCCAGGTATTAATTGTTCACTTTTATCGTCAAAAGATTTTATTACTTTAATTAAGCTATTTAGTGCCCACACCCATGGACCTTGATTGTTTTGATAATAATCAGCGCTTAAAGTATATTTATCAGCAAAACTAGTATAATACACCTCCATGGCCCTTAAGCCAAGCTTTAATGATTTATGCAATTCTTTTAAATAAACAATTGAGCCGTCCTCGATATCTAAACTCACGCCATATTTATATATTCCATTTTTTTTATCTAACATTGATAAATCTGAGATGGTAAAGAATCGAATATTATTAGAAAATCTTTTTCCGTAGATATTATCAATAAATAAATTGTCAACTTCCCTAATAGTACCGAGGGCTTTTATTTCTATATTGTTTTCGTCGTCATTGTCAACAGATAATGCAGCATTTACTGAATTTGATAAGTTTAGACCCATTTGAGTCGATTCAACAACTTTTTCTATAAAATCTTCTTCTCCTCCCTCTAATAATTCACCAGAACTTTTAACTCTTTGGCGAGTTATCGATAAATTTTTAAAAATACTTAATTTCATTATATCTTCAAAACTAGTCCTCGTAGGGTCTAAATCTATAGAGTTTCCGGCGGCGGTCGAAATGAATCTAGGTATTTTAATATTGTTTTTAATAATTTCACCCACATCAACGGCAAAAAACATTTTAACCAGCCCATCTCTATCATTTGTTATACATAAATTAGAAAAATAAGCATTTCTTTTATGTGCCAAAGGTCTATTCTCATTTATTTTACAGTTAAAAGGTATTCTAGAAATTTTTTCTAAAACTCTATAATCATGAATTGTGGCATTTGGAAAATTAACTAATTTTAATTTTGGTGTATTGTGTTGTGTGGTTAAACTATGTGTTGTATACCCAACGTATCCATCAAGTCTTGGATTATTTTTAGAATAATAATGAACAGGGCCAGTCCAAATTCTTTTATTTCCGCGCGTAATAGAGTAATCTCTTTGTTTGTCTTCGATTTCTTTAGTATCATTATAAACAAATGCTTTAGATTTTTTTACTAATTTGCCTGCGCGGATTATATCTTCTGCAACAATTGAAGCATCATTATAAATTTTTCTTTTAAAATTTCTACTTGATACCATTTTACTATATCTGGGGTGATCAATATCATATTGACAAACAATATAAAAGGTTAACGCTCTTGTGTTTTGATTTATTGTAAATTCAGTAGTTGCAATGTGGTAACCTTTTTCTTCTTCTTTAGAGCGTCTAGGTAAAACTTTCACTTCAGCGATGGATAAATCTAAAGTTCCAAATTTTCCTGATTTTCTTGCATTTTCTATTAATTCAATATTTATATTTTTATTATTTCGTGAAAGTTTTTTGATTACTTTAGAATCAGAAACTTTTACTATACTTGTTATCATAGCATCTCTCAAATCACCATCAAGCATTGAATTGTTTTTTAAAGCTACTCTAACAATAGCTTTTGTTTGTTTATCAGATAGCTGTTCTAAAATAACTTTAGAAACATATGGCTGTAAAGTATTTGTACCTGAATATTGCATTAATCACACTCCGGTGTTGTTTCAACTGCTTCCTTGTAAATATCTGAAGATAAAATATTAACTTCACTATCTTCTGTACAATCTAATGGATCTGAGATGAAAAAGCCTTTTTGTGTTATACTCGGCTTTAATTGACACATTAAATCTTTTTCAATTTCATGATCAACGTAAACATTTAAAAAATAATTAACATAAGATTTATCCAATGGCACTAACTTAAGTTCTAAATCTTCGTCATTTGACTTAATAATTTCTTTTTCTGACTTAAGAAGCCCTTTTTCATTTACAACAGTTGATTTTTTTGTAAAATATTTTTGTTCTAATGCCATATCATATTTTTCAGTTTTATCTGTCCACATTTCAAATATTTCTATATCAAAATTGTCTTTTAAATAAGGAACATTATGTTCATTAATCTCCAAAACTATAAAGTCTTCTTGAAAGTCATAATAACCATCTTCATATAAAGGAGGGTTTTCATGTAACTCGTCAAATTCTTTTAGTCTAAGATTTTCTGCTTTTTTACTATTATCCTCGGAAGTTTTAGGAGATTTATTTAAAGGCAGAGCTTCCGTTTCATATTGTATAATTACATTTAATTGAGGTATTTTTAAATAAGGGTGCATGCTAGAAGAAAAATAACCAATTGAGCTTGATAGGCTATTATATAATAAATTTATATCCCAAGCTGGAGCTTTATCTGAATCTAGACTAGAATTTCCAAGAGGCCATGGCAAAGCATATTGTTTTATATACATTTCTGGTGGGTAACTAAGAGTACCCGGATCCGGTGCGTATGGATCTAGTCCCATTTGTTGTAATTCTTCAAAATTAGGAAGTTCTGTGTTTGTAAATAAATATTGAGTTTTTAATCTAGGGACTTCTTTAATTCTATCTTTGATTAGATTTTGTTCTTCAGCGTCGGTGCCAGCCCATTTACCATCATATAAAACTTCATCATCAAAAAAAGCATAAAATTCTGGTTTGAAATCACCTTGTGAAAGCAAATACTCTCCATATGGCGTTAACTCTAAATCCATTACATCTTCTTTTTTGTTAAAAAATTCCATTATTTAGCATTCCTAATCCAAAAGCTCTAATTTTTTTGTTCCACCAGATTTTTGATTTCCAGCGTCTTCATTCCCTTCACCTTGTTGGTCTCGACCGTCTATAAGTGCTAACTTTACTCCAGTTGGTTTCGCAGTTGCTTGTGGGCCAGTCATATTAACTTGGGATAATAGTTCTTCTCTTGTATCATCTGATGTTGCTTCTTTGGCACCTAATATCTCTCCACCCAAACCAGTAGTTACTATAGTTCTTTTATCACTACCTAAAGATTCTCCATCACTGTCCACTATTGGTGGGTATACCTGTATAGCATCATTTCCACCTAAATGGATTTCTGTATCTAGTTTAATTAGTTCTACCAACGAACAAAAATCGTATGGCCAATTATAACTATAATCCAAACCATATCCAGAAGCTACGTCGCTTTCTTGGCGCGCATATTGTACAATGTCTTCTAGATTATCACGTGTGCCAGTCCTAATAAAATCAAAACCCTTTAGCCCTCCTGGTGGAATAAGTGATCCTCCGTCCGGTGCTAACTGATGGGTCGTTAGTGGTGCTTCGGCCTCACGTCCTAGTTGCACACTAATAGGGGCTATTCCTGCATCTGGTCTAGGTGGTAAATTGCCAGCAAGATCAATAACTTTATCAAAATAATTCCATTTTGCTTTTTGTTTAACCTTAAAAACCATCCAATGCAAATCTGGATTTTTTAATTCCTTTATAGTTAGTAGTTCGCCGCGTTCTAAAGAGTGACAAATCGTAACTTGTTCTTTTTTAAACGATGAACTTATTACTGGTGGTAAATTCTGCCATATGTTTGCAATATCTTCTTGTGAAAATTCATGTTCAAACTCAAAGAAGTACATAGCAAACGGTCTATATCTCTTAGTACCAAACTTTTTCAATTGAGTTAAAAAATCGAACTTTGGAGGAATAACATAGCGAAGCATTGATTTTACCATATTAAATACAGAAGGAGAAACATTCTGAGATGGCTGATCAGAAAGAACAGAAGATACAGCCCTTTTAACCATATTTTTATTTATATTAATAAATTTTGTTTCAACTTTTTTGGTTCTATTATTATATTTTTTAATAACTGGTACAGCAACAATGGCTTCTCTTATTATTTTTTCGCCATCATCAGGTAAAGTACCTATTTTTTTAAGACCTTTTTCAACTGTAATTAAATCTGCCAATGAGGCGTTGCCTTCAACGTCAAGGGCGCCAAAAAATATTCCTTTTGAATTATCAGTTTCGTAGACACCCTTTTGATGCCAAATTCCTTTTGTCGATGCATCACCACTAGAAGGAGAAGTTTTTGTAACATTTGTAAAATTAAATATAGGGCTTTCAAATCTAGGCTGTGCAATAAGATGCGCATCTTTTTGAAAAATATTAATAGAAGCTGTTAAGCTCATCATGTCAATATCTTGTACATAATTATTGCCAGAAGCAGCACCAGATAATTGTGAATTACCAACACTTCTAAAAGCTGTAATTGTAGAGTTTGATATAATTTCATCTAATGTATATTCATCTGTACCTTCCGTACCATATTTGTCTGCAACCGTGTGTTTCCATGGTGTAAATGCATATTCAATATAAGAGTAACCAGTCTGTGTGTCGTTGTGATAATAAGGTGGCGTAAATGGAGCATATCCACCTACATTACCCGGTGCATTAACTGTTGGGCCAAAAGAAGTTTGACGATTGTACATGGAAAAGTTTCTACTATTAGTTGTGGAAATATCTTGATGGTCTGATAAATAAAATCTCATTTTATAACTACTTTGAGTTCTATCAACAATATAAATATCTTTCATTTGAGAAGAAACAAGAGTAGATACTTCACCATTTTTCAAAAATAAATCGATAGAAGTAGCAAGGAAATTATGCATTGCTAATTTATACGTGTCACTTTTAACAAGATCTAATTTAATACTACTTGTTGCCACGTTTGTAGTGGCGGATCCGCTAACTCGCGCTGTTGGATCTGGTTCTGCTTCGTAAATATATCTGCCGTTTCCAATATAATCTTCTGGACGGACTAAGCTGTCAAAAGGCAATCTATAGTCAAATGATGCAGAAAGCCGATATACATCTGAATTGGCGGCAGAACCACCAGTACCTACAGTATATACCACATCTCTATCAATTGCTCCCTTTGCAGCTGTAGATCCGGGTTGTTTTGTATATATCGGATAATCAACAGCAATTCCAGATTTAATTGAATTATATAAGATTCCAGGCGCAAAAAATGGTGTTAAAGAAATTCTTCTTTTAGCATTATCGCCGTAAGAACTTGTTGTAAACTCCGTTGAGTTATATGATTGACTGAATAGCGTTGCCAATTGTAATGTTCTGTCTGCTGGGTAAAATCCTTTATAAGGTAATAATTTCATTATGCCATTACATGTAAAAGTTACTTTTGCTGGATCTAATATTCCATCATGGTCCTCATACATAGCAGAAAAATATTTTAAGAAATCAGTATGCGAATAGGTTTTAAAAAAATTATCTACCGTGCTATCGGCATAGCTTGAGCCAGTACATGTTAAAAATCCTTCGCGATCTGCAAAGAAATCACCATTTTTCTCATCTAAATAATATTCCATATGCTCGCTTATTCTAAATTCAGAATTTATAGAAAAGGTTTGCCCTGCTCTTTTGATTTCGTCGGAATATGCAGCATATGAATCATAAAACGGATCACCAGACTCCCATAGTGTATCTCCATATAATAGATCTCCGTCAGCCACACTAGCACTAACAGGCCTACTATACAAAGCAGCGGGGATAATCTTTGGATGCGCATCAGAAGAGGGCCCTGCTTGGCCATGATAGGTTGTATAATTGTTTAGTAGTTCTCCTGCTCCGTCGTTTCCGGCAGAACTAGCTTTTCCTCTTGCCGCGACAGTTGCAAAAGTTTCTCTAGCATCTAAGGGCCATATACTTTGCTTAAGAATTGTTTGGCCTTGCGAATTTGTTTCGCTATTTTTAGTCCTATCTGATCTTGTTCCTCTCCAAAAACCCACAACATAATTTTCACGTAATCTTGCTTTTTTCAGATATACATTAATTTCTCTAGGATATAGCATTTCTCTATAATAGAAACTAATCAATTCCGGTTTCAAAGAAAGAATATCTTTTAAATAAAGATCTTTTATATGATCATAAGGTTGATCGCCTTTGGGCATAACAATATTTAATTGATCACGAACTTCAACATTTGCAAAATTAGCTAAGTTGTTTGCATACGTGTGTTTTATCACTCCATCTTTAAAAACATGCACCAACGGTTTATAACGAGGTGTCGCTAATGATTCCGTAAATCTATTAAGCTCTTCATGATACATAAATGAGAGTATGCTATTTTTTCTTTCATTTCTAGCAATTGGATGATTTGCTTGTCTCATTTGTTTCCAGCTTGGGTGTTGATAGGGTCCATTTCTATTTAACAAAATAGCGTTTAACATAGCATGCGTACCAGGCCTTGCATCCGTTTCTGGATTTACGCTTGTAATAAAACCAGTGTTAGAATAAGAGTTCAGTCCTATCCCAGACGCATGTCCAATCGTATTTGTAGAAGCGGTTATTGGATCAACAACATTTAAATTTAAACCAGCAAAGTCTGTAAAAACAAACCCACTTAAACCAGCAGCAGCATCAAGAGTTTCTTTTGTTGTCCCAAAATAGCGAAGCCCTACGCTTTCCCGAAGATAACTACCATATTCGCTAGCGCTGATAAATGTAAGTGTTGTTGATGCTTTTGGATAAAACCTCCCGCCTTCATTAGATCTTGATTTTTCATAGCCATATAAAGCGGATCCGCTATAGCCCGTTATTAAACTAGCAGATATCCAACTATATTGTATACCCGTTCTCGGGATTGGGTGTTGAATCCAATAATTATCATGAACAGTTCCTGTAACAGTATTAGTGCTTGAGGCACCTTCAAGTTCTATTCTTCTTCGTGAGTTTCTATTAACATTATGATAAGAAGACATTGGCTGATTAGATGTACTGGTGCCTCGATAATGTCCTGAAGTTTCATTGGTAGCTGTCCCTGCATAGGATCCTGCTGGTTTGAACCCGCTATCGATAGCAGTTTGCCAACTAGCAGAATATTGTGTGTCGCTCCAAAATCCAAATTTATTTGAATGATTTGTCAAATATTCTTTGAGCGGCAATCGAACTGATAAGTTTCTATAGTTAAGACAATTATATACCGAATATTCTCCAGATTCTAAATCTAAAAAGGATTCGCACATTGTTTCCGGGCCACCTGGAGCGTTAAATCTATTAACAAAAACAAAATCATTTGAACCGCTCACCGATCGATCTATAGTTGTAAAGTTTGATACACCCAATATTGGTAGTGCCCACGAATCTGGTTTTTGATAATCGTGCCAAGTAAAATCGATGCCTTGATTTTTTACAAAATACCTATTATTAATTTTTCTACCAGTTGTAGAAATAATATTATAATCAAATCTATAGTTTCCTATTTTTGTTGTATGTTTTGGATCTCTATATCCTCCAGAACCAGTAGTCATTCGAATGTTTGCAACATTAACAGGTCGCTTTGGACCTTCCCAAATCATCGAACGAGGATTCTGAACAGAAGAAGATATGGGTGAAACAAGCGCTGCATATTTACCCTTCGAATCTTCTTTAAATACTAGTCTCCAGCCTTCTACTCTATTTGTTCTAGTATCTAAAGAAGAACCAACTTTAGCACTACCACTAAATTGTGACCAAACATGCCTATATGGAAAACCTCCGACCCATTTTTCTGTGAAAGGCCCTTGCATTGGGACTTCGTAATGAGGGCCATATATATCTTGATGTAGGTTGGCAAAATCTACACCACCAGAAAAATGAGTAGAAATTTTATAATTGTACCCTGTTTCGACAGAAGAACTAATAATAGTAAAAGGGACAGTCCATTTGCTATACGAATTTCCAAAATAATCACGTTCTCCAGTATCAGCGTCAGGCCTGGTGCTTTTTATTCTAGAGGTAGTTAAAAATTTTCTTTTTTTATCTTCTGGATAGAAAAGTTCTTTAAATTCTGTTACTATGACATTTTCTTGTACACTTCCTGTGGTTATTTCTAGGCCTCGTTTTTCAGAACCAGTAATACTGTTTATTAAAGTTCTAAACAAATCTGGTTTTTTATTTTTTAAGTTATTAACTCCACCATGTATTGGTCTAAGGGCATGTGCAAATAACCTGGCTGGGGTACGATTTATCCTTTGGCGTGTTTTAATTGTTGTATCAAATATTTTCTTTCTCTCGTCATCTATACTGCTATTACCAGTTGAAACTGCGGGCTCATCTCTGTCTGCCCGTATCCATGCTAATGTGTTTATGTTTTCATTATCTTTTGTCCAATTTTCTTTTTTTGAAAGTCGCACACCCATTTGGATAGGCGCTTTTTCTTTTAGCTGTTTTTCAAGATCTGGTGAACCATACGCAGTGTTGTGATGTACAGTTTTCTTTGGGATTCCAGATTCTTGCGTATAGAAAGTGCTTGATGTTTTTTGTTCTTGACCAGAAGCAGGAGCTTCTAGCGGTACTTTAGTGTGTTTAACCTTTTCTTCAACGATAGGCAATTTTGACCAATATTTGTTTCTTTCCAATATATGACTTTCGATCATGTTTCTAATATCTTCTGAAAATCGAGCTGATGCAGGTATAATTTGTTGTATCATTTTGGAAATTGATTGATCTATCCATCGATAATAATCAATATATTTTTCGAAATCAGGATTTATAATCTCTGGTGTATCCTCAGTTTTTCTTTCAAAAAATAATTGTCTTAATTTAGCTATAGCTTTGTAATCTTGCCTATAACGATTAATGGGTTCTCCAATTAAATTATTAAAATCAACAATAGTCGCAAAGAATTTTAAAATCTCTTCAGAAATTGTTTGATACATGCTTTTTTCAATTGTAAAGAAATGTGTAGTGGGCAATGTTTGTCTTGTGAAAACAGCATCATCTGTTGTTACAATATTAATAGTATCTGATGAATGTAAATTTTCTGGTAGGTTTTGTTTCGCTGAATAAATATATTCTTTGTTTATGACGTCTTTTTTAGATGGTAAAAAGAAATCTCCTTTACCCGTATGTTGAAGATGTGTAACTTCACTTACCCAGCCATAACTGGAAGTTATATCAACGGAGCCAGAAGACATGTCTTTAACTGGAAAATTGGCATTTTTAGGTGCACCACCGTAATATGCATCACTACTAGCTGGGCTTGATCCAGTTAATCCTGTAAAGTCCCAATTTAAAGCTAGAGTTTCCATTTGAGGGACATAAGGTCGTGAGCTATACAGATCACTGCCATCGGTTGGGAGCGCTTCAAACAAGTAAGCGCTCTTATATGGATTTGTTCTACCAATATTTTTTGGATCTCTTGCGTGTGCTTGAATTGTTTTGTTATCTAGATAATCTAGCCAACATCTTAAAGAAGAGAATCTTACATCAGTCTTGGTTAATACAGATCCTGTAAAGTTTGTTCTGTGCGCACCAGCATATACACGCTTTGAACTAGATAAAAAGTGTTCTCCTTGATTTTTAGTTAGCGTACCAGTTAATAAGAATTCATTATTTACAACATCTAAATTATTGTTGACTCCATAAAATTCTATTACATAAGCAAGGGGGTTATCAACAGCCTCCATCTTTTCATCCATTTCGGAAAGAGTACCGGATATATAATTTGCTAATGGGTGCTTTTCTGGTTTTATACGAACAGCAAAATTCCATTTTTCATCATCATAAACATCAAAAAACAGACTACTTGTTAATTTTAAGGCTATTCCGTTTGATGAACCCGTTAATAAGAAAAATGCATCTCTATTGGTATGACCATTTGAATGGGTTATATTTTCATTTAATGTTTTGCGACATACATAAACTTGGAAGTTTGCAACATCGTGCTTGTGCCAAGCTAAATCATTATAATTTTCCACATTGCTAGGTACTTCTTCATAATTTGTTTGTCTGGCTGTGTGCATACCAAAAAGAGACGCTGAAAGATCTGAATATGTATATTGGCTGTCATATATTGAGGATCTCTTTTTGGGAAATATAACTTCTGCTTCAGTTGTAAATGGTATTGCAAAATCTTTCCCGTCGCGATCCAGCGGCGCTATTGTGTTACCTTGCGAGCCAGAAATAAAAGATACTGAATTTGCATTTGCACTAGATGTAAATTGATAAACTGTCCCGGCGTATCTATCCGGATGGTTAAAATCTATACAATTTTTCTTAACGGTAGTAGAAGAAAAGCTTTCTTCTAGAGGGTAATCAACTTGGTTACCATATAAATTTAATTTTAATATTTCATCATCTATTCCAAAACAACGAATCAGATTCCTAAAAGATTTCTCTGTTCCTTTTGTTTTATTTATACGCGATAATGAATTATAAATATTTTGATAAATTTGATTTTTAATATTATAAAGTTTTTCTTCAAAAAGTTCTTTATCTGCTTGGTTTAAAAATTGTTCTAATATAGTAGCATCTGCAAATATTTCTGAAGTTACAAAACCTTTTGATTCTAAAGCTTGTCTAATAAAAGGATGCGCTTTTTGACTTCCGCTTGGATAAGATATGTTTTGCAACAAAGGCAATGATTGTGCCTGTAACTGTAAAGTATCAAAATAGCTGGCCATTATTTGCACTAATTTTTTTAGCACATACCCATTTTCACTGTCTTCGTCAATAATCCAATTTGGTAATGAGTTATAAATGGAGGCATTGTTGCTTAAATCGTGATACTTTCCTTTTTCTAAAGAAGAAGTCAAATAGCCATTAACATTTGGATGACTTGAATATAAAATAGGATCCTTAAATTCGAACGAAGCAGTTGCTAGATTGCTTATAACCATTGCTGAGCCTGTTGCTCTGTGGCCGGAAGTATATCCTGTCCAAGATCCGTTGTTTATACGTCCAGAATAATCTAATACAGTTGAGTCTAAAGAAGAATTGGTTGTTATTCCTTCATTAAATTTATAATAAACACCTAACTGTGTATTCGCATCATCAGTGTTTGTTCCGCCACCTACTTGTGTAAACCAATGTCGTCCAATTTGCCGAGCATCTCTTTTTGTTTTCCAAAATCTAAACTCATCCAATGAAGCAGAAAGAGGCGCCCAACCTAATTGTGGTGTACTATCTCCGCGCGGAGAAGTTGCAAGACCACCAATTGTAGCAAGCATACCTCCGCTTACGTAATCAATGGTTGCGCTTGATGGTTCCGTAATTAAATTGGTAGCGCTGCCAATAATTGCATTATTGCATCTACCATCAACGTATAATTTTGCTTGCAAATTGCTTCCAGAGTTTGCAAATGTAAATGCATAGTGATGCCATTCCTCATCACTAAAATTACTTGTTATTCCTTGGCCAATAGAAGCCGTTTGAAAACCACTACTACCGCTTATATATGTAACTTGAAATCCTGGAGTCGTTCCAAGAATTTCTATAGTCATACGGCCATATCCATCTTGTGTTTCTGTGGCGTTTGCAGTATAAGTGTCAAATATGACTTCTCGTTTACCAGAAGTGATATCTTCTTTTTTCATCCAAAATTCAACAGTATTTCCGTCCGCACCATCAATTTTTAAATTAGATTCTCTATTTTGAGATTGAGATAGAATATTTGAATAGCCGCTTTTATAAGTTCCAGCAGTATCTGTTATTGCTTTGCCCGTACTGCGAGAACTTGGATGTGGGCCACCTCTAAATAAAATATATTCTGGAGTGGAAGAACTAAAATAATTATTTGAGTCGGCGCCATCGTATGGAGTTGCACTATCTCGCGCAGCAAGACGAATAAATCCATTTGTTCTGGGATATTCTTGATCAAAAATATGGTTATCTAAATAAGATGAAGAGAAAATCCACGCAGTTCGCTCATATAAAGAGCCATCATATGGATATGTTTGATAGATTCTCTTAATTGCGTCATTGTAATATTGTTCTGCCGAGCCAAAAAAGGCAAAATTAGAAGCAGACGTAAAATCAATTCGAGGAATAAATTTATCTCTTCTCTCGACATAGGCTTCCATATAGTTGTGAGATTCAACTTCTTTGGCCAAAGATTCAATATCTGTTGAAGTTACTATAGTTTGTGGGTCATCAAAATATTTCTTTGTGTCCATAAATTTACTCTATATTCGTCAAATCTTTTTCAACTCTGAATTTAAAGACTTTTGGCTGTTCTACGTATTTTCCGTTTAAATAATAAATCATTTTAATACCGTACATGTAATCAGCCTCCAGCATAGACATATTAAGGTCAAAATAACTTCCACTAATATCATATGATGCTCTTGTGTGGTTTAAGCTTCCAGTGCCATAATCAATAACAGTCAAATCATCATATATTCTAAAAACCTTATAATATGCATCTTCAATAATTTCAGTTTCAGCTTCCGCTGATGCCTTAGTGTAAATAGTTGGATTCCAATCTTTTTTTCTGGTAAATAATCTAAATCTAGCTGTCTCAGCTGTAGAGTAAATCGATTTAAGATTTGGTATAGAAGTAACATAAGTATCGTTTGGGTTATAATCGTATGAATTGAAGCTTTTAACACTTATTCCTGATCCTGTGTGAAATTCTTTATACGATGCTCCGGAGCCTCTATATGAAGTGTTACTCCCTGTTGACCAAACATCATAAATTGTGGTTAGTGCACCTGTATAGGCAAAAGAAGCACTATATGTTCCTGAAGAAATATAAGAAGCAGTTATTACAAATTGATCAGCAACTGTTACTCCACCGCCAATTGGTAATGTTTTTGCATCACTTCCAGTCAATGAAGTATAGATTCTAACGTTTAACTTTGTTCTATGAGGTTCGCCAGTTGTCCCACCGGTAAAATCTGCTTTTGACAATCCCGTGGCTCCCAATTCAGTTATTGTAATCGTTGTATTTCCGTCAGCACCGCTAGTAAATTGAGTTACTGTGATTACGCACGCTGTGCCGGTATTCGCGGCCTTTGTTGCAGAAAACTTTTCATGATAGTTTATGGCTCTCATAATTTCATCTGCTTGCGCAGTAGCATGTAGTGCAGTAGTCGCGTAATTACCTGCAGCCAATGTTTTCGCTGTAAGGGTGTCTTCGCTTGTTTCCGCGCTGGTTGTTGAACCGGCTTGACCCTGCAAAGTTAGCGTAACAGTTTGACCATCGGTGGAAATTAGGTCAATGGTATCGTTTTCGCCAATATTAGCCACGGTAGAATTTGTTACAGTAATCTCGGCAGTGGCGCGCTTAAATCCTGCACCTCCTAATTTTGGAATATTCTTTAATTGACCTCTAACATAATTGTATAAATAAAGAGTATTTAAATTATCTGCGGCGGGCGCCAAAGAGCTGCTCAAATAAAAATTGCCTCTATTATCTTTTTTAGAAGAATCCCAACGAGCTTCTATTATTGGTCTTTTAAAGAAATATTGAGAACCTCTCGCAAAAAACTTTTTAGTATAATATGAATTAATTGAGCCAGTTGGATTTTTAAGTAAACCATAATCGCCATCAGTAATTGACGTGTCAACATATTTAGCTTCTTGACTGCTTGTTAAATGTATGCCTATTCCATATCGTGCACTAGATTTATCACCTAAAACACTTGTTGACGTGTATAGCCATTGTTCCATAAGCTTAGTTACATCCATTTCTAAATCTTCTGTGCCATGAACAAAACTTTGTTCAAAAGAAGAAGTTGGATATCTATCGTAATCTCCTCCTGGTCTTGTCCAGGTACCGGATCCACCAGTAAAATCTGTTTTCGATAGTCCAGTAGCTCCAATTTCGGTTATTGTAATTTCTGTATTTCCGCGACCACCTCCAGTAGCTTGAGTCACAGTAATTACGTTGGAAGATTTTGTCGCAGAAAACTTTGTATGATGATTAATTGCTCTCATAATTTCATCTGCTTGAGCAGTGGCGTGCAAAGCACTAGAGGCATAACTCCCTGCAGCTAAAGTCTTTGCAGTAAGCGTAGTTCCGCTTGTTTCCGCACTGGTTGTTGAACCGGCTTGGCCCTGCAAAGTAAGCGTAACAGTCGTTCTATCAGTAGTAATCAACTTAATGGTATCTCCCTCACCAATATTAGCTACATCAGTGGTACTTACAGTGATTGTTGCGGTCGCTTGCGTGTTGCTGCTATTTGCATTCATCCAATTTGATCCGGTATTATCATAAGTTAAATCTCTATAACCCTCCATATCAAGGCCATTGCCCTCTTCCCAATCTGCAGTTACAGCAGAAGCCGACAATGTATAGCTTCTCGGCACTGTAAATGAGTGTTTTGCATTAAACATTCTTAGAAAAAAGCTCACGCTTCCAGAAACAGGAATATCGCCGTTTGCTCTATCTGTTGCTATATCTGCAACTGGAAAATTAATTAATATTCTTGATAATTCAGCGGTATTTGTGGCATTAGAACCGCTAATTGTTTGTCCGTATATTGAAAACACCTCTAAAGTGTCAGAAAGGCCCATATTAGAGCCTGTACCGCGAGTTGTTAAATTCGCTTCAAAAGCATTTGTAATTGTTGTATCTGCATTTGCTGTGTACCTTTTAATAGTCATTATTTAACAGTTCCTTTGAAATCTATTTCTGGAAATTTTATTTCAAAAATTGCATTTTGAGGAATCGCAATGTATCTACCATCTGGGGAAGTAAAATAATCCACATCAAAACCAATTTGTGAATATTGACTTGAATCTTTTTGTACTATTTTAACATTTGTTGTATCAGCCACTCCTCTAACTCTGTTTAATATTGTATACACATCAGTAATAAAAAATGGTTCTCCAATTGAAAATACTTTTTTATTAAGCTCTCTTCTTAAAATGCGCGCAGCGGATTCTAAAACTTCATATTTGTTTGAAACAGAATAACTTATAAGCTCAAATTCAATACCAATGTTTACGATTTCAGCATCTAAGATGTCAATTGTATCATTAATCATTTTATAACGATTAATCCAGGTTTTGAGATTGTTTTTAAGTGTAGTGTTTGCTTTTGTTAATTTTGTGTCGGGCCCTTCTGATAAAATATAAAGATTAAGATTTCTTTTAAAGGAATCTACATCGCGAATAATATGACATTTTTTAATTGCTCCAAATTGAGAGGGCATGCGATAAATTAAATTAGAATAATCATCCAAAGTCACTGCACGACCTTGTGCAGAAAAGGTACTTTTAATTCTTTGTTTTATTTGTTTAACACTAGGTACCGTAATATCTCCTAATATTGGCTCCTCATTGTTAACCTCTAAAGAGGAATATACATCTGCTATTTTATTACCAGCTAATACAGCATTATCTAGTACGGAAGGAAACTCTAGGTTTATTGTCCCTTTGGCTGTGAGCATGTTCGCGGCAACATTAACATTATCAGAACCATTTACTCGATAAACAACATTTAATACTGTGTTTGAAGGACTAATACCCATTTTATCTGTTGATAATAGGTTTGTTGGGTCGAATGTTTCATCGGTAATATAATCTCTACCATGAATTTTTAATATAACAGAGCTAGGATCTTGTACGGCTTGCACTTCTGGAGTTAATTGATCTTCGGAACCATAACCAAATTGTAATGATGTTAGACCATATTCTTTTGTTACAATAAATCGTCTAGGTACTGCAACCGCTTTTAATATAAAAGGTACATCTTGTTTATCTGAACTTGTATTTCTAATAGGTATATAAATTGTATCTTGAGATAGTTCATCAACTTCATACCAATCATTTCCATCAGAATCTGTTACGGAAACAATTTCTGAAACATTAGCTTGGTCTAAACCTATAGTTCTAAAAGGTTCAGGATCGGTTATTTCTATAGTTTCTGTTTCTGTACGACCAGAAACAACCGGACCAGAAGCTTTAATAGCATAGTGAGTTGTAAGTGAAGAATCCTCATCAAATTTAGCCGCAATTATATCATTTTTTTCCTTGGAAAAATCTATATTTTCTAATAAAGTATATATTCCCCCTCCTGCGGCTCTAAAGGTGCTCCCTCTCTTTAAAATAGGTATGTAATCAGAATCAACACCAATGCCATTTGAATTTGCAGGTATTAAAATATAAAGCTCAACAGTTCCATAAGAAGAAAATGAAGATTCGTATTTATAACCAAGCTGTCTTCCTAGTCGTATTACATTGTTTGTTTCAACAGCTGTGTCTAAAAAAGATTCGTTTGCTTGGTAGTCTAAATAAAAGGACAAAATATCACCAACATATGCAACTGTATCGAGCATTAATGCGCCGAAAGACGATTTATTATAATCTTTAAAACTTTCTGGATAATATGTTTTTGTGTAGTTAATCAGATCTTTTTTTATAGAATTAAAATCTCTGCTACTATATTTTATTGGTATTTGTTTTTCAGACATATATTGTGGACCCTTTTGTTATTAAATAGTATCTTCAAATAAGATTTCTACTATATCAAAGATCTGTAAAGGCTTAATAAAATATTTAATTTGAATTTTTATTAAATTTGGATTTCCATTCTCAATATCGTCCGGTTCTAATATTACCGTACGCACATCTAAAAATGGCATATATTTATCAACTTGATTAGTAATTCTATTATCTATTTCTTCATATGTAATAGAACTATTCATTTCAAAAAGATAATTTCTAATCCCAACACCAAATTCTGGATCCATAATCCTTTCGCCGGGTGCCGTTAAAACAAGCATTTTTAAATTTTGACTCACCATCTCTATATAAGTTTTATTTAGACCATAGCCGTCACTTGGGTCAAGCTGCAATGGTAATTTTGGTGATAGTCCGGATGCCATATAAATTTACCTCACCTTATAATTATCAGTTAAAATATAAATTCACCTCACCTTATAATTATCAGTTAAAATATAAATTCACGATCAATTAGATCCTTTCTAGTTGCTTTTTTATTTACTATAAGTTTTACTAGTGGATAAGGTGCTACTTTGGGTTGAGATGTGTATTCTGCTCCATACGTCTTGTAGTCGGTTTGCACGTCATAGCTGAAGCCTTCATGCGGCTTAGGCTGGCTCTGCGACTTTAACAAAGGATAGCCGTAATAAAAAGATTCGTTCGAACGCATGGATTTAATATTTATTTCTGCGTGCCACAGATCTCCAGCTTCAGGCACTTTACTTTCAAAAACTTCTATACAAGTTGTTCGTAATGCAATGTTATATAATTTATACATCATTTCAGCAATAACAGCGGCTAGCTTTGGGTAATACCATGCAACATGATCCAAAACTAGGCCTGATTTGTCGATAGCGTTCGAATAACCCGGCTGGTACTTGAGAAATGCATCGTCAGTAATATCCCCCGCATAGGAAAAATACTCATGTTCTAAATCAGCAAACTCCCAATAAAATTCAGGCGTATGTTCACCTAGCTCAAGGTAGAACCCAGGTTTTTTGCCCGGGCCGCCACCGAAATAAACCTCGGGGACATCTTTACGATTTTTAACAACCAATGGGCTAAACCATGATTCTGTCCAATATTTACCAATATCCAAATGGTGGCCTAAATTATACATATCGTAAAATGAAATTTCATAGCCCTCTTGAGTATGTTGTATCACATCTTGTATAGTTTTATCCGTAGGGTAGTTCATTTTATCTTTTGTATAACTATCAAAATCATCATAATAAGAGAATAGTAGATCATTGCTATGGGTTGGGTCTTTAGTCAAAGCATCAAGATGAAAACCAACTAAATTGTTAGAGTAACTAAAGGATTCTTTAGTAAGATTATAAAGATTAACAAAGCTGTTAAGTTTATTTGTTGGGTAATTGGTATATTCCTCTGCTTTAAAAAGATGTTTCATCATAAAATCTGCTGAATGTGGCTTTGCATTTGGGTGTACGCTACCAAGTTGAAAATGCCACATGGGTTTGCCATTGCCCGGGCCTTTGATAAGCTCATCCCAATCGTTCCCCATTAGCCAAAAAGTTCTCAAATCGTGGCCGTCAACAGAATTAAAATTAATTGTTTTTTTAGCAGTTGACCAGTTCTCATGTGTGAGGGGGCTCATCACCAATCCCTGCCACGCGGCGTTGATACCAGAACCTTTAAATTCAAATAGTTTCTTATTATGCCCAACTAAATTAGTCAAAATATGAGATATTTTATATGCCAATTGTTTTTCAGATATCAAATAACTAGGTATTGCATAGCTAAGCGAATCTTCATTGTTAATAAGTTCAATAACCTGATCTTCATTTAAAGATGTCCCATATGGGAAGAGTTTTTCTTGATCTATAGGAGAAATAGTATTGCTTAATAATGGTACTTTCTCGTCACTTTCATCAATTAAAACCATATCTGTTGGTCCCATAAGCTCTAAAGAATTCTGAGGAAGGTTTAATTCTATTTGAGACAATATTGTATTAAATAACAGCTCTAAAGCATTTACTTGTTGCTTTACCTTTTCAAACATAAAATTATTTGCACAAACATCGTTAACATCGTTATACCCATTATATCGGAGGTCATCAATTTCATTGCAATTAATAAATAAAGTCTCTTCAAAATCGGTCCCTACGATCCATGCGCCTGCTGGTTTATAATATTCTTCGTAGACTTTATATGCATGATTCATATAATTTTTAGAATGGTCATTAAAAGATTGAAAAAGAACAAGGGATGCATCGTAATATTCTCTTAGATTGTTAAAAATAACACTTATTTTCTGTAACTCTTCGCTTTTTTTATTTTTCCAAGCAGATAATAATACTTTAAACAAAGCTGATTCACTAAAATAATGATCTTGACTGAAATCAACATTGCTTTCCTCATTAATTGCCTTCCCGCCTTCTAAGATCGTAGGAAGTCTATAAGGAGTCAAAAGAATAAAATTTCTATCTTCTAATCCAAGACCATAAGACTTCATCATTTCAATGAAGTCTAATTCATCCTGGGTAAAATCTATAGAAGATTTTGCACTAAATTGTTCTGGGCATGGGACTAGTGCTTTTTGTGAGGGTTTCGCGTCCTGATCGCTAGAAAACCACGGTCCAGATAATGCGCCTGCTTTATTCTGTAAAAGATGCATAATAATCCCCGGTACCGTCCATGGAACATTTTTCCAGGATGGGTCAGTAACAGTTACCATTGCTTTTAGTACACCGATCGGGGTCATTGCAAAAATTTTAGCATAATTTGGAGGAGTGCCAAGTAAAAGTTCTCCGAGATTGGCCCACCAATCTTCTGGGGCCTCTTCATTTTGTTGTGCTTGTACATTTTCCGATTTGTCTATTGGTATATTGGTATTACGATCGTGTGCCAATGTATTAGAATAAAAAATATGTCTTAATTGTCCCTTTGTTTGCGCGAAAAGACTAGAATATTCTCCTTGGTATTCATTCATTTCAAATGTTTGTAGTAACAAATATAAACCAAGCAAAGCTTTATAATTTTCTAACGGGAAAATTTTAGTAAAAAAATCAAATTCTTTATTTTTCATCATTGCACATAAAAGCTGTTCTAAGGGATAATCGCTTCGATTGTTCCAGTTTTGAAATGTAAAATAGTTTAGAGGAACAGAAGAATTTATTTTTTCAAAAAAATCATTGCTGGCAATTTCTGCTTCATTTGCTGCTTCATCTGGAGATTTACCATTGGCTATGGCATCATTATATGCCTCACTGTAAACTATTTGTTTTGCATAAAGTTTTTCATCATATGTAACACTACCAACAGGTACCTCAACTTCTAACATCGGCACAGAAAAAATAGGTGGACCAACTAGCCCTGAAACCATTTCTCGTGACAGGTCCGGTAGCTCTTCTATTTTCTTTTGTTGTAGCAACTCATAATATAATTTATTTTGACCAATAGTCGCTAAATTAATTCTTTCATGTAAAATATAAGCTTTTTTATTCAAAATATCCCACGGATCATTCGCATTAATATGCTCAACTCCAATATAATCATTGAATGCTGTTAGAACCTCATCTCTTGGTATCTCATAAAGTTCATTATCCGTTGAAAAGCTATCGGTTGTATTCGTTTTTAGTGGAAGAACATAAACTAGCCTTAGCCCATACATCCACTGATCAAACCAATCAGTGTGAGGTCGCTTTGCCCCTTCAGGATTTAAATTCAATTTAAGTGGATCTAAAGACTCCGATGTAGTTGAACCTTTTCCAGACATAGAGTTTGACCAATGGGCTATATTAATATAAGCCCCTTTGGGCTTCCAAAAATCACCTAAATGTTTATCAAATTGTAACTTAAATGGAGTGTCGACAACATTGTTATAAGCTTGTTGAGCGGCGATTTGTGTGGTAGAGTGCCAATTATCTATTATTGCTTGTGAGCAGGCATTGTATTCTGCATTAGTGGCGCCTCCGGCGCCTCCGTCGTTACACTTTTCCCAGATCATGGCATCTTGGAGCGACGTTTTATTGTCAGTATACTCGTCAAATTTGTCTTTATATGCCTTTTCTGCTAGGGCTTGCTTAATTTGTGGATCAGCTTCAAAATAATCAGTTTCTTCAAAAGGTGTATGTTGTTTAACGCGGATATAAGGTTCTAATATAAATCCACCCTCTTCAAATCCCGCTTCACGAGCAAAATTTGTCAAAACATATAAAACTTGTCCTGCAGGTGGAGCAGTCCCTTCGGGTAAAAAGTTCTTGAGTTCCTCGGATAATCCCGGTGGAGTTATCCAAGCCGCGTTATAAATGAAGGCAAATTTGGAAGCTTCCTTACCTTCTTTAACAACAATCTCCGGAGGTGCTGTAATCACTACGCCTAACTCTTTAAGCTTATTTATAATACTTTGTAGCGCGTCGACATGGAGTGTGTTATTAACATCTACCTCAACTTCTACCCATTCGCCAGCGTCATTGATATTTTGGCCGCTATTATAAATAATTGTACTGGCAAGTTCTTTGGCCTTCTCAATCAAATTAACAACTTCTTCATTTTGCCAATACGAAGAAACTAGCCCTAATTCATAAAAACGCGGGTTCATTATTATATGAGAATTTAAGTTACTTTCCAACCCTCCTTGATCAAGTTCTTTCGATATATCGGTTTTATATACCTTATCTTCTTTATCGGTACCGCTATAGTCATCAAAAATAGATTTAATATATTCTGGATATGATATATTCCATTCGGTGGGCCAGTTGTCACTTAAATTATTAATCGAAGGCATTAAATCAAAAAAATCGGATTTTGGTCCAAGCATTTGTTTGGCCATGGGCTGTGTGCTTTGCCATGGAATGTCGCCTATAGCCAAACCCTCGTTGTGTACAATGTGACCACCAAGTGCATTATCTTTGGCTAGCATATCTTTATATAAAAAAGATTCTAGAAAAAAGTGTTCAAAACTTTTTATATCTACTTCTGTTGTGCCGCCACTAGACAAAGGTATTTTCTGGAAATTGAATTCTCTTTCAAGAAAATCAGAGATCTCGGCCATTTGTTCTTTTAATAAATAAGAAATGCCACTTAAACTATATGGATTGATGTCTATGGGCATGCCAGTGCTATAATCTACAGAGTGTGTATATTCTTCTTTTGTTATCGGATCAAATAAAACTTCTCCTTCTTCTACTTTTTTAGCTACCCTGCCCTTCATTATATTATTTGCATAATAAACTACATGTGCCTGAAATTTTGGTTCAAAAGCTTTACCATTTTCTGCGGCAGTTGCTGGGCATGGAGGTTCTTCTACAAATCTTCCTTCGCCTGAAGGAGATTGAGTATATTCTAATCTTCCTCCGCTTGGATCAAGCTGATTGCCTTTTACTGGTTTAGTGTTTCTAAGGTCTTTGGCATTTTTACTTGACAAGGTTTTACGTACTTTTTTATAATCTAGCATTGCCAGTTCATATAATATGTGTTCTAATAAAACATTTATTATTATTTCAGAAGTTAACATATCTTTAATTCTTATAATAGGAAGCATGGGTAACAAACGAAGAGCAGTTTCAAAAGCATATACTCTCATTAATGTCATGACAGCCCCTTCAGCTTGTGCTCTGGCTAAATTTGGGGTTTCCTCGTTCAAATTTGGCTGATGTAGTTCTTTTTCTAAATCATTATTCCTATCCTGTATATATTTTTTTACACTATTAACCTTCAACAAAGAAACTTCTTTTACATCGCAACTCTGATCTGCATTAAATGCTAATTGTGGGAAAAAATTATTAAAAAATGATTCAAGTGTCTCTTTGCCTTCTGGTGTGAAAAGTATAGATTCGTATACTTTAGAAAAAATTCTATTTCCAATGTTTTTTACTAATAAATTAAAAATAAATTTTAATCCTTTTTCAGATCCCTCAAGAGAACTATTACTGTTTCCTGACCACTCTGGCCACATACTATTCACTTTATCGTAAAATTCTTCTGCGGATAAAGAACTAAATAAATCTTCAAAATGATCATCAAGTGGGCCTTGAGCCCACCCAGAATTATCTTTAAAAGAAGTCAATTCTAAAATTCCATTTTTTACTTTTGGAGCGGTAGTCCCATAAATATTCAAAAATGAATCAAATCTTGCTACAGGTAAAAAAGTTACCTTTCCCTCTCTCATCGGATATGTAAGCTGCCCTTTTATCCATTTCGGATTGTCGCCAAAGCGGCCTAATCTTATAATTTGCGAAGTTTCATCACCAACTAATTGCCAATTTATCCACCAGCCTGCGGTAAAGGATTGCGGTAAGTTAAAACTACTGAGACTAGTAGTGCCGGGTTCGGGCTCCCATTTAAGTGGGCTGATTAAAGAATTCTGTATTGGCTTTAATAGCGTTTTTTCTTTAGGTGGCTGCACCAAATTCGCAGTATCGTCGCCCGGGCTTCCGGACCATGGCTTAGCACCATCGGGACCTTCAGCAGCATTGGCATGTCTTTTAGCAACCTTTCCTGCATCGTCATCTGTTACTGCTGGAAAGCCAGCAGTACCCTCGTGAAATAATTTATTTGAAAAAGCAAACATTTCACTTTTGAATGCACTAGCCGCTGGTCTTAAATTTTGATCTGCCAACATGTCATTTATTATATTATTGGGATACATATCCTGTGGCACTGCATTTGGACTTCTAGGATCGGCTGGATCAGGTATATTTGTACGTTCAGGGTTATATGCAATATCAATTAAATCAAGAAGAGCGTCCAGCCTATCAATTTTAGCTCTTTTGCAAATATTATCAATTTGCTCATTTGTACAATGCCCAATTAATAAATCTCCACATAAAGTTTGAATATAGGGAGGACACTCTTGATAAATTTGTAACGGTTTATCAGATTTTTGTAACTCCTCGCAATATTCTGTTTTTATCAAAGGTTCAAAATTAATAAAAAAGCTTTTAATTCTTGCAAACGAAAGAGATTTATCTTCGCCTTTCAAATTTAAATAAAGCTTGTTATATCTTATTTGTAGCAAGTTCTTAATAATTGTTAAAACTTCAACTGTAGCAGTGCCTCTGCTTAAAGCGCATATCTCTAGTTGAGACAATAATAATTCTAAATCTTCCATTAAACCAAGAAGATCGGTAGTAATATCTTCATCAGCTATATCAATGAAGCCAGACAGCTTTGCTGTTAAATCGCGTGCAGCTTTCGATGGAGTTTGTGCTAGTAGATCATTATACCGAGCCTTCCCAGGAATTTTATCATTTTTTCTTGAATCCTCTTTATTAATATCGTCCCATAGACTGCTCTTAAGCTTTTGGCACGCCTCGACCAATTCAGTTAAAAGCTTTCTAACAAAAAAGAGCACTGTAGTTGCCAAAGCTTGCGCCGCAATTGCGCGAACCGCCTCTACAAAATACAGTCCAATATCGTCAGTTTGAGCTTTAGGTCTATTTTCTTGTTTTAGAGAGTCGTTTCCATCTTCTTTATTGGGGTCATCTTTAAAGTATTCCGCCGTGACTCTGTACAAATCATAAAGCATCTGTGCTGCTTTTAAACTATAACTTATTATGTTTGCACAAAGTTCTTTTTTAAAATTTGGATCAGATATATCCATTATTGCGTTTGAAATATTTTGGGCCGATTTTGCGGCCCTTGAGGCGCCTTCAGGGGTCATTGGTACCCATGCTCCAGTTGCCCTATTAACGCTTGCTATTCCTGAGTCCATTTCAACTTGTCGTCTTCTGCCTACTGCTACTTTTAATTCAAAATTGATAGATTCTATTTCTTGCCTTAATCTTTTCTTGTCTTCAGAATCTGTGGCCACATTAAGGTCTGCTTCTATGGCTTTTCTTTTAGTTAATAGTTCTAAACCTTGATTGTTATATTTATTTCTTTCTGTATCAAGCCGGTCAAAAGTAGCTTGGGTCACTCTTTTTTCGCTTGCTATAGTATTAAATGAATCGCTGATTTGATTTCCTATTTCGGCACTTTGTTTTAGTTTATCCATTGTGCCATCTTTTTGCATTTGTTCAAACCAGGCATCAACTCCTAATTCTTTCATTGCATATCTACAAGCAAGCTCAAGCCATGAATTGGGATCTAGCCAACATTTTATTACTTCTGCTGTTAATCTTTTTACATCTGCTCGACTTAAAACGTCAGTATAAAGTGCATCTAGAATATATGGTGAACCTTCGTTAATCCTTAATCTTTCTTTTGTTTGTGGTAAACTAGCAAAAAACTGATCTGTTTTGTTAATAATCCAATTTTTACTATATTGTTCATATTGTGCTGCCCAACTAGGATTATTTAATCTGGCACCAGCTTGTGCTCTTTGTCTAGGAGTAGCAACAGAGCCTCCATGTTTTTTTAGATAAACTTCTGTTGCTTTTTGCCAGGCTTTTGGGTCCTCTGATTTCCACGAAACAGTCGATCCATCAGGTAATATTACTTTTTTAATAAAATCCAATATTGGCTGGTTAGGAATTCCTGTTTGGGGATTTGAATTATATTCTGTTTTAAGACCATCATTAAAACCATTGCTTCCGTGCATTCTAGAAACAAATGCGACAGTTCTTGGATCTCGTACACCCTCTTGTTGTTTAAAAGAAGCAAACATTTGTTTTTGTGATTTACTATATCCTCCTCCAATAATTCTAGCTTGTTGAATCTTTCCTAGCGTTTCTACAGCATCCCAGCCGGAAGCAGTGCTTAAATTTTTTCTAAAAGTACCTACAGGGGCATATTCTCTCACATAAGCAACTTCCCACTTATTTGTTATGCCAATTTCAATAATATTTTTAGGATCATTCCATAGTTCTGGATATTTGAAGAAGGCTTCGAGTTGAGAAGAGGTCTTATGTTCTGGTTGGTCTCCAAGTACTCCACTTGATACTCCGCCGCCTTTTTCGGCCGAATCTTTTAATAATTTCTTTACTGCTGATCCAACCTCTTTTATCAGATCAGCTTCTTTTTCGAAATCACATTCGATTGGTTCAATATCAAATGGAGTTTCCATTTCTTTTCTAATCCCGTGATATATTTTCAATGTCCTGGCTATTTTATTAAATTCTTTATCGATTGAGTCAAGTCTTACAATAATAGCGTTTTCTGGTGCGAGATCTGCCATATCAATTTCAACAGTATCATCGTCAATAAGTTCACTAAAACCTTTCTGTGCCATTCCAAATAAAAATGTAAGACCAGGATTAACTTGACTTAAGTGTTCTTTATCTTTAAGATCAGTGGAAGGGTCTACTCTGGATTTGACGTCAAAATCTCCAAATTGTACATATTTATTATACCATTCTTCTTGATTAACATCTGGTTTAAATTTTTTACCCCACAAGCGTACTGCATATGGTATTGAAGCTAGTGCTAATTTTTTAAAATAATCTGTAAGCACTCCATTAAAATCATAATCTTCTACATCATCCCCCACTATATTTTGATAGCCTCTCCAATCAAATTTATAATAATACCAGAGTTGGACTTCTGATTTTTTGCTATCAGTTTCACCAGTTGGATCAGAATTTGCAGAGTCAACACTTAATGGTGTTATGCTAGCCATAGAAATGTTGTTTTCTGTCACTTGGTAAATAAAGCTGTTGGAATCCGTCACTTGTCTAGGGAACCCTGGTCTAAACTCGGCGCCGGGGTCGAGGGGGACTTCTATATCTGTGATCTGGGTCCCAAGAAGTCCTGAGTCCCATATATCTTTATCTGATTCCCATTTGTCCCTAATTTTTTGTATTATATCAAGCTTCTCTTTGAGGTATAGTGCCATAGTTTATCCTAATTCGTGTTATTATATTCACTATTAATGAAACATTTTCCGGTTTTTGCTAAAAATTTATTTTTTATATTATCAAAATTTTTAGAATGCCCTTTAACAGAAGCTAAGCTTTTTGTAGCAAGCGTATTATTAATATCCGTTGTAGCGTTCATGAGATCCGCGTCAGTCAAAACTGGAATATATGGTATCGGCGGAGGATGCATATGCATTCCGATTAGTACGTTTGCTGTTATTACATCGGTGATAAATCCTTGCATTGTGCTTTGTAATTTTATTAATTCTTCCACAATTTCATCCAAGCATGCTCTTAAATTATCGCCCTTAACTAAAGGTTGCAAAGATGCACCCTTTCCTAATAATGTTTTTTTACCATGTTTAATAAGTTCTGCGTTGTCTGTGCTAGCTTCTCCATTCGCGATTAAATCGATACCACTTTTTGTTGTAAGATAACCAGAAGAATTAGTGCCATCTATGTTTGTACAAATTTTAATTCCTTCGTTTCCAATAATTCTTATAGCATCTGCCTTAACAGCAACAGCTGATTTGTTCCAACTGGTTCCAACTCTTCCTTCAGGTAAATTAAAATTATCGTCGACATCGGTCATTTGACAAATATACACTCTAGCAGCATCAGACGCCCATTCAACAGCTACCTCGTTACTCGATAGACCCTGTAATAATGGCCGATATGGAACAAACATTGGATCAACTAATACTGGCTCAGCTGTATCATCTGTACTAGTAAATGTTTCTTGTGGGCCCTCTTTACAACTCATTCTACCTGCAACAAGATCAATCATTCCGCATTGTGGCGCACCTGCACCCCCATATCCTGAGTGTTTTGATGAAGGTCGATCTCTGCCTAAAACAATATAAGAATTATTTTTACCAGATGTAATTTTTTCACAATCTGCTTTAGCAAATTGAGCTATTGGCTCTCGCAAATTTCCGCAATTAATTCCTAATTTGTCTATTTTTGCTGATTCGCTAGTCTTAGCGATAGCATTTTCTCTAGATCTGTCAATAGCCACAACAATCTCCTTCTCTAATATTCACAACGAGGACCAATATTATAATCATCAGGGCTATCAAGACTCTGTGCAGGAGGTATAGTCTCTTTAGCTTTTTCTTCTGGTGTGAGCGCTTTTTTATCTTGTAAATACCTTAGCGCTTTGAACCACATTTTTTGTCCTATTTCAAGATATTTATTTAGAGCAATATCTCCGAAAGCAGGTATTATTGTTGGGCCTAGGCCCTTTCCTTGTTGTATTTTAGGATATGTTTCTGCAGCCACAGCTAAAGAAACATACCATGATTCCATGTGTCCTAAGCCTAATGTTCGACTTAAAATATAGTACTCTATAAATGGGCTACTATCGGTCCCCCATCTAGAATAAGAAACTATTCCATATATAGCCTTTGGTCCTTTTTGTTTTAATCCTTCTTCCCACAAGTGAATAGGCTTATTTCGTTTTTCATATAAAAGTGGCCCAACTTGACCCCATGGAAAAGCTGGGTCGGTCTCAGTATAATATTTTTGTGTATTTATGAAATGATTCATTGAAAGTAACGGAGAACCACCCCCTGATGCTGGGAAATTCCAGGTTAATAAATTTTTATGTTTTGTGGGCTTTTTAAATCCCCAAGAATAATTTGTTCTTGGTGGACTCTCGAAAAGACTAGTCAGCAACTCATATAAAGCATCAACTTGATCCAAAGTGGGCAAAAAATAATGTCCCGTAGAGGTCCAAGTTAATCTACCAGACCAATAGTGACTATTAGATAATGATAGAACAGAAGAGTTTTGATCAGCCATTTTTCCTGTTCGAAGACCCGGTAAACCATATGGTCCAAGAATAAATGGATCCGAGCCATCTGGTAGTTTTTTTTCTGTAACCCATGTGTTGAGTTTGGATTTAAAATTTTTAAATTTATCGCTCTCGTTAATTTGTTTTACTGTTTTGCTTCTATCCCATAGTGCTTCAGTGCCAAAAAAATGTTTGCCATCGAATGGAGAGGAGATCATACAACCAACAGAATTAGCAGAAAATTCATCTTTTTCATTAATAACTAAACCATATGGCACATTAACTCTAATAGTACAAAGTCTATCTTTATTTATTACAGATTTTTGCTCCAAACCTTTGTGGGCGCCATCAAAAACAGAATTCATTGCAATATTATAATGCATTGTTGGGCTAGAATAAATATTTTTATATGTTTCTATATAATTTTTTCCTGTTTCTCTTATTATAAAAAGTTTTGTTGCTTTTCTTTGCTTAATTGTAACATTGTCTGGTAAAAGGAAAACTTTATTTTTTGGATGATGCTGAATGTATTTGCCATTAGCTAGCGCTTCCGGGGATATATCTTCAATTTTCTTAGATCCAGGTATAATATTATATTTTTTTACTTTCGAATAATCTATTTCTTTATTTATGTATATTTCTTTTATCATGTGCACTAAACCCGAAGCTTCTAGAACACCTTCCATCGCTATATTGGGATAACCAGGAGGAGGATTATTATAAAGATTCTCATCGAGTATAGGACTAGACTTTCGAATTTTGCCTTGGG
>Ga0114906_1000154_pt1 | contig 40953 bp, 30 predicted proteins | sample MalvirDeepMed_M9_FD_89687 | JGI IMG/M metagenome (GOLD analysis project Ga0114906, IMG submission 89687) | Marine viral communities from the Global Malaspina Expedition - Malaspina viral metaG DeepMed_M9 | ecosystem: Environmental > Aquatic > Marine > Oceanic | place: Mediterranean Sea...
ATTTAAAGGTAATGAGTATACTGCTTTTGGTACCACATTACACACGATTTGCGAAAATCTTGTTAAAGGAGACATAGAGGATTATAATCCGCATGTCCATTTTCAAGAGGAGTTTTTGAAAAACTTACAAAGCCTTAAAGAACTAGTTCCTGATATGGAGTTTAATTCCACTCTTGTTGACGATATGAGATCTCAAGGCGCTCACATTATTCAGTTTATTCTCCCTGCTCTTAAAAAGACTTTTGGTAAATTTGAATTAATTGACGTTGAAGAACAACTATATGAAACGATAAAAAATCAAGATCAAAGCTTCAAAGGGTTTATTGATCTTATTATTTATACCCCAAAGGATAAGAAATATCATATAATTGATTGGAAAACATGTTCATGGGGTTGGGATAGTCGCAAAAAAACAGAAAAGATGATTACATACCAGCTTACATTATATAAGCATTTTTGGTGCAAGAAGCACAATAAAGATTACGGAGAAGTGCTTACACATTTTGCTCTTCTCAAAAGAACAGCGAAAAAAAACAACGTTGAGATATTTAAAGTAACTAATGGCGCCAAAAAAATAGATAATGCACTTAAATTATTAAATAAGGCGCTTTATAATATTAATAAAAATATTAACATCAAAAATAGACTATCGTGTCACGGTAGATATGGAACATGTGAATATTACAAAACAGAATTCTGCAAATAAAGAGGTTTATATGGAAAAAAAGATTAAGGTTTTCACCATTAGTGATATGCCACTAAGTCCTAGTGGTGTCGGAACTCAAACTAAATATGTATGTGAAGCATTGTTGAGATCTGGAAAGTTTGCTATTAGGTCTTTTGGCGGCGCAATGAAGCACCCCAGTTATGATCCAATTAAAACTGAGGAATGGGGCGATGATTGGATTATGTATCCTGTTAATGGATATGGAACACCTGAGATGGTACGTTCAATACTGCGTCAGGAAAAACCAGATATTATGTGGTTTATGACCGATCCACGATTTTGGGGATGGCTGTGGGAAATGGAAAATGAAATTAGACCTCTTCTTCCAATGGTTTATTATCATGTCTGGGACAACTATCCTTATCCCACCTATAATAGACCTTTTTACCAATCAAACGATCTTATCGCAACTATCTCAAAAGTTACCGATGATATTGTAAAAACAGTGGCTCCCAATGTTAAATCACAATATATTCCACATGCCGTGGATAATGAAATATTCAGACCACTAGAAAATGCAGATCAAGTAGAGGCTTTAAAAAAGGAAGTTTTTGGTGAACATTACGATCCCAATAAATTTGTTTTCTTTTGGAATAATAGAAATGCGAGACGAAAGCAAAGTGGCTCATTAATTTTTTGGTTTAATGATTTTCTTCAAAAAGTGGGAACAGACAAAGCATGTTTAGTTATGCATACGGAAGTAAAAGATGAGCATGGTCAGGATTTGCAAGCTATTATAGAAGAGTTAGGTTTAACCAATGGTGAAGTGTTGTTTAGTCAAGTAAAAGTTCCACCTGAGAAGTTGGCTTTGATTTATAATATGGTTGATTGTACAATTAATATTTCCGATGCTGAAGGGTTTGGTTTGGCCACATTAGAATCTCTTTCTTGTGGTACTCCTATTATTGTTTCTAAAACAGGAGGTCTTCAGGAACAAGTAGAATCAGCTGATGGAAAAGAAAAATATGGAATAGGCATTGAGCCGGTATCAAAGGCTATTATTGGCTCTCAAACAATCCCATGGATTTATGAAGATCGACTCAACGGTGATGATGTGATACAGGCGATGGAAACTATGTTTTTGATGAGCAAAGAAGAAAGAACTGCATTGGGATTGGCTGGAAGAAAACATGTAATGAAAAACTATAGTTTCGAGACATTTAACAGCACTTGGGTTGAAACTTTAACCAAACTTTATGAAGAAGAAGGATCTTGGGATACTAGAAAAGACATACAACGTTGGATATTGGAGGAGATTGCATTATGAAAGTGATAGTAAGAGGACCAGCACTTACAAGAACTGGATATGGAGAACATTGCCGATTTGTTCTTAGAGCTTTAAGAACTATTGAAGATAAAGTCGATATATATCTTCTTCCAGTAAATTGGGGGGAATCCAATTGGATTTGGGAAGATAACGAAGAACGTCAGTGGATCGATTATACAGTAAGAAAAACAGCTTTATATCATCAACAGGAAAATCCTCAATATGATATGAGTATTCAAGTTACCATTCCTAACGAGTGGCAGAAAATGGCGCCAATTAATATTGGAGTAACTGCTGGTATTGAAACAACAAAAGTGGCGCCTATATGGTTACAGCAAGCTAATGAAATGGATAAAGTAATTACTGTTTCGAATCATTCGGCCGAAACGTTTTTAAATACGGTATATGAAGGGACACACCCAGAAACCGGTCAAAAAGTTAAACTTGAGTGCAATAAAAAACTGGACGTGGTACATTATCCGGTAAAGACTTTTGAAAATGTAGATTTAGATTTTAACTTTTCTACTAAATTCAACTTTCTAACCGTTGCTCAGCACGGCCCAAGAAAGAATCTCGAAAATACGATTAATTGGTTTGTTGAGGAATTTATCGACAATCGGGATGTTGGATTAGTAGTTAAAACTTTTTCAAAAGGCGGCTCAATTATTGATAGAATTCACGCAAGAAAGATGCTTCAGGGGCTATTGGGTAAATATGAAAATAGACAATGCAAAGTATATTTACTTCATGGAGACATGACTGAAGAGGAAATGCACTCCTTATATAAACACAAGGATGTTCATTGTTTAGTTTCTTTAACGCATGGTGAAGGTTTTGGATTACCTCTTTTTGAAGCTGCATATTCTGCCATGCCTGTTTTAGCAACTGATTGGAGTGGCCATTTAGACTTTCTTTATAAACCGGTGAAAGATAAAAAGGGTAAAGAAAAATTACGACCTCATTTTGCAAAAGTCGATTTTGATTTGCAACCTGTACAACAGTATGCGGTGTGGGATGGTGTTATACAAGCAGATTCAATGTGGGCATACCCTCAACAGGGCTCTTATAAGATGAAGCTTCGCGAAGTTTATAAAGATTATGGTCGATTTAAAGCTCAAGCAAAGAAGCTTCAAAAATGGATTGCAAAAAACTTTACTGAGGAACAGCAGCATGCAAAGTTTAAGAAATTTGTGGAAGAATGGCTTCCATCTGAAGATGAATTGAATTGGCAACAAGAGTTAGACGCAATTGAAATAATATGAAAAACTTAGTTTTTGTTGCAGATATGTTTCGTTCTGATATTTTAGGAGGAGCGGAAAATAATGATCATGTACTAATCAACCACTTAAAATCAATTACTTCAAATCTACAGCTGATCAGCTGTCGGACCCTAACTCCAGAACATATTGAAGAAGGCGACTTCTTTGTTATAAGTAACTTTATTTTTCTTAGCGAAATTAACAAAGAACTTATCATGAAGAAACCATATATTATATATGAGCATGATCATAAATATATAAAAACTAGGGATCCAAGTGTTTTTCCTGGCTTTCAAATACCGGAAGATCAGGTTATAAATAAGGAATTTTATGCAAATGCCAAAATGGTAGTAGTGTTGAGTACTATATGCAAAGAAATACTTCAAAAAACACTGCAAATTGACAATGTTTTTAGTATAGGATGCAGCTTATGGTCTGATGATAGGTTAGACTATATCAAAACCCTAATAGGCGAAGAAAAGAATGAAAAGTATGCAATTTTACAATCAAGTAATCCTATAAAAAATACATCCCGCGCTATAACTTTTTGTAATAAAAACAATATTGAATTTGACTTGATAAAACCTTGCGACGAAGAAGAGTTGCTAAAACAATTGGCAAAATACGAAGGGTTGGTATTCATCCCTGGAGTGTTAGAAACGTTCTCTAGAATATCTGCGGAAGCTAAGATGTTAAATTGCAAATTAGCTACAAATCCTAGACTATTGGGATTTGGTTCTGAAGAAATATTTAATATGACCGGTGAAATATTGATAGAAGAAATAAGAGAAAGAAAAAATAAAGCTTTACAAGTATTTGAAGAAATTATAGAAGGTACCAATGGAAAACGTAGTAATATTAGCATCTGATCACAACGGCGTAGAACTAAAATCACAGATTAGGTTGTTTTTAAAAAGCAAAGGCATTATAACAATTGACATTGGACCATATGATACAGAGAAAAAGGTTGATTATGTCGATTACGCCACTCAGCTTGGTAAAATAATATCGAATGGAGATGCATCTAAGGGAGTACTCATTTGCGGAACAGGAGTTGGGATGAGTATCGCTGCAAATAGAAATGATAAAATTAGAGCAGCTTTGGTACATAATTATTTTACTGCTCCAAAGTGCCGAGAACACAATGATGCTAATGTGCTTTGCTTGGGTAGCTGGATAACTCCCTATCCTCAAGCAGAAGAAATAATGAATATTTGGATTGAAACTAGCTTTGGAGAAGGTCGACATATAAAGAGAATCGATAAACTCTCGAAACGTGAAGAAGCAGAGATTGTTTTCACTAATGGCGTATTTGACATCATCCACACAGGTCACATTGAATTATTGAACTTTTCTAAGAATTTAGGGAAAAAATTGATAGTTGGCATTAATTCAGATAAGGCTGTTAAGTCATTGAAAGGTGATGATCGACCAATCAACAACGAGAATGATAGAAAACGTGTATTAGAATCTTTAGGAATGGTTGACCAAGTTATTATATTTGATAACGTTGATCCATATGAACTAAGAGAATCCTTGGCGCCTGATATATTAGTCAAAGGTGGTGAATGGAGCAAAGAAGAAGTCCGAGAACGAGATAACGTATCAGACCAAATTGAAATAAAAATTTGTCCATTTGTCAAAGATTATTCAACCACAAACACAATTAAAAAAATATCTGATATAAGCACATGTCAAAAAAAGTCTTAATAATTGGCGATACCATAATTGATAAAGATGTTTATCTTCAAGCCATTGGTCTTTCCTTAGAATCCCCAACAATGAAAACATCTTATTGTGGTGAAAGTGTTAGCTATGGCGGTGCTGCAAACGTTGCCAAATATGCATCTTATTTTGGATTAGATATTACTTTTGTTAGTTGTATGCCATCAGGAAATGCTAGTATATTTTCTACGCAAAATAATCTAACTATGGTCAACTTAGATGACAAAATAGAAAATACAAAAATCAGATATTACATCGATCACGGGAATGAAAAGTATAAATACCTGCAGGTAAACAATACAAATAAGAAAATATGTGATTATGATGTGGACTTGGATATGGACTCTTATGATATCATAGCGTTTTCTGATTATCGTAGCGGAGTGATATCTGAAAAAATAATTTCAGAGAGTATTGCTAGCACAGCAACAACATTCGGTGCTTCGCAAGTTTCAAGTCATCAATCTAATTTCAACATGTATCAAGATATGGATTATTTAATTTGCAATGAACACGAGTCAACTTATTTTTCTAGAAGAGAAAATGTAATCATAACTAAAGGCTCTAACGGCTGTACTTTAAACAACAAAGACTATCAAGGACTTGTAGTTAAAGATCCTAAAAACATTATAGGCGCCGGGGATTGTTTTTATGCTGCGTATCTTGCTTATGAAGACCTAGATATCGCAAACGATGTGGCACGTGCTTATATAGAAGGAAATTTATCTAGACATGTTAAATAAACTAGTAGAAGTCAATCAATCGCTAAAAAAGGAAGGACTAGTAATTTTTACATGGGGTAATGCTAGCTGCAGATTCCAAGAAGATAATTCTCTTTTTATCAAACCGTCAGGAGTGCCATTCGAATTCTTAGAAGAAAAAAAATTAGCAAAGGTTGATCTAGCCACTGGAAAACATCTAGATGGTCTGAAACCCTCAGTCGACACTCCAACGCATCTTGTGTTATACAATGCTTTTCCGGAAATCAATGCTATTATTCATACGCACTCCAAGTATTGTACTATATTTGCGCAAGCTAAGCACGATATCCCTTGTCTTGGTACCACACATGCTGATTACTTTTATGGTGATATTCCAGTTGTTGACGAGTTAAATGAACAAGAAATAGAAGAAAACTACGAAGAGAATACTGGAATAAAAATTGTAGAATATTTTCAAGACCATAATATATCTCCAGAAGTAATTCCTGCCGCTTTATCTCCTTCTCATGGAGTCTTCGTGTGGGGAAAATCGTTAGATGAAGCATTACAAAATGCAATTATTTTAGAAAATATAGCGGAAATGGCTTACAAAACCAAGCAGTTGTGTTATAATAAACATATTACTTTTGATAATTGTTTATTAAATAAGCATTTTCTAAGAAAGCATGGCAACAAAAAATATTATGGACAATGAAACTAAATACGGCAGACAAGAACTACCACCCACCTCAAGCCCCATTAAAGAAATAGATAAGTACTGGGGCGATATAAAAACCCTCTTCGAGAACGACCAATATACAGTAAAAAGAATTTTTATGAGAAAAGGTACTCAAAGCAGTATGGAGTATCATATCAAAAAAGAAGAATCGTATTATATTGAATCTGGTAAGCTTAAAGTGGGTACAAGAATTGGAAGAGGAAAAAACACCTCATTGATATTGAATAAGAATGATGTTTTACACATACCACCAGGATTTATGCATATGAGAATTGCTTTAGAAGATACTGTAATTATTGAGTTTTCAACGCTAGATGACGATGGAGATTCACACATCGTTGAAGACGGAACAATCTACAAACATGAAGAGGAGATGTAATGAAACTTTTTTTAGATACAGCGAACATAACACAAATAGAAGACGCGATGGAGAAAGGAGTAATCCAAGGGGTTACAACAAACCCTTCTCTTTTAGCTAAAGAGCCAAAAACTGATTTTTACAACCATATACAAGAAATTGTGAATCTTTGCAAAGATTATAAGGACGGCGTACCTCTGAGCGTAGAGGTATTTGCTAATGAACCAGATGAGATGATTAGCCAAGCAGAAGAAATCATGCAACGCTTCGATTATCATAATTTGAATATCAAAGTGCCGGTAGGTTATGAGGAATTGAAAGTAATAAGCAGTTTAGCTGATAAAGACATACCAGTCAACTGCACATGTTGTTTTACAGCTACTCAAATGCAGTTGGCAGCGCATTCAGGCGCTAGATATGTTTCTCTTTTTTATAATCGTCTTTTTGATGTAGGAGGTTCTCCGCTAAAAGTTATACAAAGAGTGCGAAGATTCATAGAAACAAACAGATTAGAATGTGAAATTATTGCTGGAAGCATTAGAAATGCATATGATCTAGAAGATGCCTGGGATCATGGCGCTCATATAGTCACTGCTGGTTATTCTGTAGTTCAGAAGGCAACAGTTCATCCGAAAACTACAGAGTCTGTCGACGGTTTTCTGAAAGATTTTGGAGCGTGGATTAGTTAGTGGTGTACGTTTTCGACATCGATGGAACGATTTGTAACACAGAAGGTTCTGATTACGAGAATTCAACTCCAAAACAAGCGAGAATAAACAAAGTTAACAATCTATATGAAAGAGGTCATACTATAATCATGCAAACTGCCCGTGGAATGGGAAGAACAGAGAACAATCAAGAATTAGCAATAAAAATATTATATAATTTTACACAATCTCAGTTGGATGACTGGGGCGTGAAATATCATCAATTATTCTTAGGTAAGCCTGCCGGTGATTATTATATTGATGACAAAGGAATACCAGACAAGGAGTTTTTCAATGATAAATAATCCTGATTGGTTTCTAGAAAACCTTAAGAATAAAATTCCATTTGCTTATGTACGATTCAATGATGGCGAAATGATGGGAATTGCAAGAGTTGGTTCTGTTGTCGCTCGCGGAGATCAATATGTTGATCAAGCATTGAGCAAAGCACTCAAAGATGCCATTCTCCACCGACAAGAAAATTATTATATAGGCATACCTTGTTCTATTTGTTTCCCAGCCTATAGCAAGCTAGCCAAAGAAATGGTGGAAGACTACAATCTTACAACAAGCGCTGTTATACTAACAAATAAAAATTGGAAACGATTTGCTGATAGTCTTCCAAAGGTTATGGAGGGCAGAAGAATGCTATGGGTTTCTGGAAAAGACCAAGATCCAGAAAAATTAAAAGATTATGGCTTGGATATTGTGAAAACCATAAGACTGTCCAATAAAAATAGTTGGAAACATTACGATGAGTTGAAAGAATTAGTACCTCAGTTTTTTGAACCGGGCGACGTTGTAGGTATCTCCTTGGGTCCAACTGCCCGTATTCTTTGCAAATATTGGTTCGAAAAATATCCAGAAGTCACATTTTTAGACATGGGAAGCTTATTAGACCCTATAACCAAGAACGTCTGGTTTAGCGCCCATAAAGGGTGGGACGAAACAGGCTTTAATCTTTTAGAAAGGTGTACTGAATGCAACTAAAGAAGCATTTAGTCGCCGGTCCCTGGTGTGGTGAATTCGGCTGGGAGTTATTTGCGTGGCATGGCTATGTGAGAGCCTTATCCAGACATTTTGAGAAAACCACTGTGGTTTCTAGACCTAATTCTGAATATTTGTATTCTGATTTTGCAGATAAATTTATTCCTTTTGTTCCGAAGGGCGGCTTAGCTGATTCTTTCTTTATGCATAACTTTGATTATAATTCAGCAGTTAAAAGCGTTGTACGCGAAAACAATATAGAAATGAACAAGGACACAACATTGCTTGTTCCCAAAAGAATTGGTTTTCCTCCCAACACTCATTACACTGAGGCTATAAAGCTTGGACAATTCTCAATAACACCAGAATATCGTTTATATGGCGCAGAATCTGAACTCAAATATGATTTTATTTTTCATATTAGAGACCGAAAACTACGAAGTGAAGACAATTGGATTATCGATAATTGGCGTAAACTGCGGGATTTATTAGGAAAAGACAAAAAGATAGCTTGTGTTGGCACTAGTGAACAATCTGGCATCATTGAAGATACAGATGATCTACGCGATATCTCGCTAGAAAAAACCTGCAATTTGCTTCATAATGCTAAATATGCTTTTGGTCCTTCTTCTGGACCAATGCATCTAGCTAGTCTATGTGGATGTCCCCACGTCGTATGGTCCATCAAAGATCGCACAAGATATACTACAAATTGGAATCCACTTGAAACATCAGTACTCTATCTAGATGATGAAGGATGGCATATATCTCCGGAACGAGTACATAAAGAATATATAAATTGGAGTAAAAATGAAAACACTTAAAAGAAAAAACTGCATAATGTGCAAGAATAGCCTCGAAGAAGTTTATACATTTAAAGATTTTCCCATTTATATGGGCACCACAAGTAAAAGTATAGACCAAGATTTACATACTGATATGACTTTTGTAAAATGCACACAATGCGGCTGCGTGCAAATTAGAGACTTAATCCCTTTAGAGGTGCTTTATGCTGAGGGTCATGCTTCTGTGGTTGGAAAGACTTGGGAAAAACACCACTCAGAATTTTGTAATTTTGTAAAAAAATATGCGCATGGCTCTATCGTAGAGATTGGAGGTGCCAATCTTGTAGTAGCAAAACGTTTAGCGCAAGAAGAAAAAGTTGATAAAATAACAGTATTTGACAATAATATATTGCAATATGGTAATTGTGATTCTGCTAAAATTGTTTTAAAAGAGGAGTTTTTTGATCCTCAGAAGACAGAGGGGCAAGTTAATGTTATCTTACATACTCATCTTATAGAGCATCTTTATAATCCACTTGAAGAGATACAAAAAATGTCTAGTCTATTGGAAGATGGCTCATATATGATGTTTGCAGCACCGATGATCGATAAAATGCTAGAAGATAATTTTACTAACGCATTTAATTTTGAACATACATATCTTTTGAATCGCTCAATGATAAGTAATATTTTATCATACGCACAGTTTGAAATAATTGATGAAATGGAATTTAGCCCATACGCATCTTTTTTTGTTGCGAGAAAAAATACTAAAATCAATTACAACATAAATCATGATTATCAAGAAGATATAGATAAGTTCACAGGCTTCTTGGAACATCATCAAAGTGAAGTAAATAATATTGTAAAAGCTTTAGATACGGACAAGGAAAAGACGTTTATTTTTGGAGCGCATATTTTCACACAATATCTTCTAGGCTTCGGCTTGCAAGAGAAATCGTTTTCCAACATCTTAGATAATGATTACCAAAAAATAGGAAATCGCCTGTATGGCACCAATTTATTGGTCAAATCTCCAAAGATCCTGAAAGAGCTGGAAGAGCCATTGGTTGTTCTTAAAGCGGCACAGTATACTGAAGAAATAAAGACAGATATTTTAGAAAATATAAATTCAGCTACGAGGTTCATACTGTGAGCAATTATAAAGAAAATCGTCCATGGGGAACGTTTGAAAATTTGCTAGATAAAAGCAATTGCAAAGTAAAAGAAATTATAATACGCCCAGGTCAAGCTCCAAGTTATCAATTTCATCACAAAAGAAGTGAAATATGGATTGTGGTGCAAGGTATTGGACAGCTTAAGCTAGATGATCAACTCTCAGAAGTAACGGCAGGGGATATCATACAAGTACCCGTGGAAACAAAGCATAGAATACGAAATGTTGGAGAAGAAGATTTGGTGTTCATTGAAATTCAATTAGGCGATTATTTTGGTGAGGATGACATCGTGAGATTAGAGGATGATTATGGTAGAAAAGAACAATAAAGCTGGGAAAACATTCACAACTGTATTAAACAAGAAAGATATTCATTCAATTGTAAAAAAATATAACAACAAAGAAGCCTATGAAGAATACAGGAAGCTATGGATTCAATCATATGAATTAAACACAGTACCTGATTATCCCATACAGCTTGATTTTGAAATAAATTATTCTTGCAATTTCCGCTGCCCTATGTGTACATGGAGTGCTGAATCGACCAAAGGAATGGGCAAAGAAACTTGGTTTGATTTTGAGGTCTTTAAGGAAGTAATTGATGATGGGGTGAAAAAAGGATTAAAAGTAATCAGATTAAATTATATTAATGAGCCCCTTATCCGCCCAGAATTAGTAAAGTTTATTAAATATGCCAGACAGGCTGGAATTCTAGATATATATTTTAGCACTAATGGCTCTCTTTTGAGTGAAAAAGTTTCTCATGAATTGATAACATCTGGTTTGACCAGAGTTCAAGTTTCGCTAGATGCTCATTCGGAGGAAATGTATAAAAAAATTAGAATAAGTAATTTCACCTTGAAGGGAATAACAGATAACATTATTAATTTTATGAAAATAAGGGACTTAACTTACAATTCTGAACTTCCAACTCTTAGAGTAAATTTTGTAAAAACAGAAGAAAATCAACATGAGTTGGATGATTTTGTTGCTTTTTGGAGGGATAAGGTTGATGGTGTTGGGGTACAAGACTTGGTAAATATCATGTCACCATCGGATAATAAAGAAATGTCCAACATAATTGATTTTAAATGTGCCCAACCATTCAACCATTTGGTGGTTAGATACAATGGTAGTATTTTGCCATGCTGTACGTTTTTTGGTGCTGAATTGCCTGTGGCTCGTTTAAAAAGTAAAGACAACCCTCACATTCAGTTTTCGAAAAAGAAAAATATTGCTTATAAAGAAGATAGTGAACTTCTTATTCAAACAATTCAAGAAACTTGGAAGTCACCAAAGATGAATTTCTTGAGAGAAATTCATCGTAAGGGTGAATATTGGAAACATCCTGTTTGTAAAAGGTGTGTTGAATCGACTTCCCATCACGATGAAACCCAAGGATAATTATGAAATATAAAGTACTCATAACGACTAGTGGGATAGGTAGTCGATTAGGAGATCTAACTGATTTTACAAACAAATCCTTAGTTAGAATCGGAGACAAGCCAGCTATTTCTCATATTATTGATATGTATCCTGTAGATACTAATTTTGTAATCACATTGGGACATTATGGTGAATATGTCCAAGAATATATTAACATTGCACATCCGGATTGTAACGTTACTTTCGTTTGGGTTGATAAATTCACCGGACCAGGCACAAGCTTAGCCTATAGTATAATCCAGGCGAAAGAGGAATTGCAATGTCCTTTTGTTTTTAATGCATGTGATACACTGCTTAAGGATAATATTAACTTACTTGGAATTCTAGAAAAAGAACAAAATTTCTGTGTAGGGGCAAAAAGAGAAGACACATCGCAATATGCCACTCTTTTAATAGAAAGAGATAATTTGCTACAAATAAAGGAAAAAGGCGAAATAAATTATGATTTTGCTTATATAGGCTTATGTGGAATAAAAGATTATGAACTATTTTGGAAGAACATAGAGGAGGCTTATAACCAAGATAGAAACAACTCTTTTTTACACGAAGGGAATATTATTAACACAATGCTTTCAGAAGTCCAGTTTAAGTTTTTCAGTACTAATGGCTGGTTGGATATAGGAAATGTCGGAGAACTTGAAAAAACTAGAAAATATTTCAAATCTGAGATAGAAGTATTAGAAAAGAAAGAAGAGTCAATTTATTTTTTTGATGAATATGTTGTAAAGTTTTTTCACGATAAGAAGATAAACTCAAATCGTATTCAACGTGCTTCACATCTATCTGGCTTAACTCCTGAAATAATTGATTCTGGTGAAAATTTCTATAAATATAAAAAAGTCAAAGGAGATTTGCTAGCTAAATCCGTTACGGAATCATCATTTGAAGGATTGTTATTATGGGCTAAAGAAAATTTATGGGTGAAGCAAGAATGTGAAAATATGGAGCAACTTTGTTATGATTTTTATATAAAGAAGTCTCTTAAAAGAATAGATGCTTATCTTGATGGCAAGTCGGATGTAGAAGAAAAGATTAATGGAGAATTGATACCTAGTGTTAAAGAGTTATTCGCTAGGATAGATATTAAAAAATTATGCTCTGGCATACCGGTACGCTTTCATGGAGATTTTATTTTAGATAATATTTTAGAAACCGATACGGGATTTTGTCTTCTAGATTGGCGACAAGATTTCGGAGGGGACTTGTCCGTGGGGGATATTTATTACGATTTAGCTAAATTAAATCATAACTTGACAATTAATCATGAAATTGTAAATAAAAAGTTATTCAATCATGAGGCAGAAGATTGTTATATCTTGTGTAATTCAAAATTAATTGAGTGCAAAAGTATATTAAAAAAGTTTGTATTAAAAAATGGATTAGATTATGGGAGAATAAACTTATTAACTGCTATTATATGGATAAACATGGCTCCTTTGCATGAATATCCCTTTAGTAAATTCTTGTATAATTTTGGAAAGTATAATCTCAATAAGGCGTTGAATTGTGAAAATTAAATATTTTATTGGTCCCATGTCCAAGCTTGTAGTTGATTCTATAATAGAATTTTCAAAAAAAACTGGAAACACGATTGGCTTGATTCCTTCTCGTAGGCAAGTAGAGTATAATGGCGGTTATGTTAACAACTGGACAACAGAAGCTTTTAAGAAATATACAAATGATTTTTTTGTTACAAGAGATCATGGAGGACCGGGGCAAGGATTAAAGATGGATGACGGCTATGAGTCTTTAAGAATAGATTGTAAACATTTAGATATGATTCATATTGATCCATGGAAAAAATACCCACAATATGAAGAAGGTCTCAAAAAAACCATTGAGATGATCAAATTCTGTCATAAGGAAAATTCAAATATATATTTTGAAGTGGGCACAGAAGAGTCTATAAGAAGATTTACAGCAAATGAAATTGATCAGCTTCTAACCGATCTAAAGAATGCGCTAGAAACAGAAGAATATAACCAAATATTATATTGTGTAATACAATCAGGAACATCTTTGAAGGGAAATGTGAATACAGGACTGTACGACACAGAACGATTGGTGTCGATGATTGAAGTTGTACAAAATCATGGCTTTTTGTCCAAAGAACATAACGGTGACTATCTTCCTGCGTCGCTAATAAAAGAAAAATTCTCTTTGGGACTAGATTCAATAAACATAGCTCCGGAATTTGGTCAAATAGAGACGAAAACATATTTGGAAAAAATAAAAAATGAAAAGCCAGAGTTATTAGATATGCTTTGGGCTATCTGTTATGAGTCGCGACGATGGGAGAAATGGATAGATAATGATTTTGATCCTTTAAAGCAGAAAGAAGAACTCATTAATATATGTGGTCATTACGTTTTGTCTTACCCGGATTTTCAGAAAGAAATAAAATCCAAATTTGACGATATCGACGAAGAGATAAAAAACAATATAAAAAAGAAGTTGGAGACTTTATTCAATGGATAAAAGAGCAAAGACAATATTTTGTGATATCGATGGTACATTAATAGAACATAATCCTCCAATAGACACCGTAAAACCTGATTACAAGCCAAGCTTATTGCCTAGAACTCTTGAAGCGTTGCTAGAATGGGATAAGAAAGGATATAACATTATTTTAGTTTCTGGACGCAGAGAGGGCGCCAGAAAACAAACAGAACAACAGTTGTCTGAATTGGGCATTATATATGATCAGCTAATATTGGGAATTGGTGGCGGCAAACGATATCTAATAAATGACAGAAAACCAGCCAACGATGAAGATTATGCAATTGCTATCAATATTAAAAGAAACATCGGTATAGGAGAAATAGATATATGAAAGACGTAAGATTGACAACATGGTCCCATTCTAGTTACTCAGATATCTGGCCAATGTATTTTGGACAGCTAAAGAAGTGCGCCCCCTTTTTGAAACAAAGTATTTTTGTTGAGAAATCAACCAATAAAATACCACCAGAATGCACAGAAATACTAAATGACGAGAATGATGCATACTACAGGAGATTTTTAGATTCTCTTGAAGAAGTTGAAGAAGAATATATGATTTATATGCAAGAAGATTTTGTATTATATAATAAAGTTGATGTAACAGATCTGCAAAAGATAAAGGACTTCTTGAGTGATTCACCATACAGCTTTGTGCGTTTGATAAAATCTGGGGTTGAGGGTGGCGAGAAGCTGAGTAATGATTTAAATATTTTTGAAATACCGAATAGCTGTCCATATATTTTTGCGTGTAATGCAACAATATGGAAAAAGAAAGATTTTATGAAGTTGTACAATTTCTTTAGACCAGTTAGCATTTTGAATACTGAATTATATGGCTCACATGCTTGTAGGAACTTGAACATGAAAGGTTGTTATGTATATAATGATGAGCCAAAAAGAGGGAATCTTCATTATGATTCAAATGTATTTCCATATATGTCTTCTGCTTTACACGGTGGCTCTTATGGCAAGCCAGCCCGATGGCTAACTTCCCATTATAAAAATGAACTAAATATTCTTTTCGAAGAATATAATATAGACCCCACCATTAGAGGGACGACTTAAAAAAAATAAAGAAAAAGGTTAGAATAATAAAGTGTATAATATTGGAATCATAGGAAATGGCTTCGTCGGCTCTGCAATTGCTAGTGGGTTTGCTTTGCATGCTAATGTATTTGTATATGATACTAATCCTAAAAAGACTATAAACACCTTTGAAGAAGTAATAGGCTGTGAGTTTATCTTTATCGCGGTGCCAACCCCAATGAACGTTATAAACGCTAATAAGATAGATCTTTCTATTGTGCGAAACGTTTTTGATAGGATAAACAAACATAACAAAAGTAAAGAAAATATTTTTATTTTAAAATCCACTGTATTACCGGGCAGCACAAATATGCTAGCAAAAGAATATCCTAAATTAGAAATTGTGTTCAATCCAGAATTTCTAACAGAGAGAAGTGCCCGCTTAGATTTTATAAATGCCTCTCGTATAGTATTAGGAGGTACAGATTTGGCATGTGATAGAGTATCTGCCCTATATCGCGATAGATTTCCGCACACTCACATAGTGTCTACAGACCCAACATCGGCAGAATTTATAAAATACATGTGCAATTGCTTTTTTGCAACAAAGATATCATATATGAATGAGATGAGACAAGCATCTGATAAGCTTGGATTAGACTGGGACAGTATTATTCGAGGCTTTCTTACAGATGGACGAATAGGCAATTCTCACGTCGATGTGCCAGGGCACGATGGGTATATGGGTTTTGGAGGCAAATGCTTTCCAAAGGATATCAACGCATTTATAAACTTTTTTATAGATAACAAAGTCAAACCAACCGTTCTTTCCGCTGCTTGGCAAAAAAATGTCGAAGTAAGAGAAGAGAATGATTGGGAAAAAATCGAGGGAGCAACCTCAAAAGGAGAAAACAATGACAGAAGTTCAACACACTAATTTATCAAAACAAGCAGTAGGGGCACTTATGATGGCTCTTCAAAAGTCACTTTTAGAACAAAGCGATATTGTACCGGTTTTGGAAGGGTTTAAAATGGTTAATTCACCTGAAGGGTTGATAGTGTTAAATCCGCCGCTTGTAAAGTTTAATGAAGAAACAAATCACAATTTTGATGTAGTTTCTGAAGACACTAGCGTGTCTGAATAATGCCAATATATCTTTATGAATGTTTAGAGTGCTTAGGTCAATGGAAAGAAAGCCATGGAATGACTGAGGAGATTGAAGAGTGTTTTTGGTGTGATTCTAACAATGTACATCGAGTTCCCTCTAATTTTACCAATTTAGCCAAAAAGACCGAAGCCAAAAGGAAAGTTGGCGATTTAACCAACGAATTTATAGAAAATTCTAAAGAAGATTTGCAAAAGCAAAAAAGACAGTTAGGCAGCGAAAGATGATTGAGATATTATTTGGTCTTTCTTTTATAGGCAATTTATTCTTACTTTGGTATATTGTACAACTTTTACGTCGATTTCTGACCTTTCAAGACGACTTGGATAGTTTTGTGATTAAGCTGGAAGAGTACGAAAAACACATAGAAATGGTCCACAATTTAGAAAGGTTTTATGGGGATGAGACACTTGGAAAGCTACTTCGCCACTCAAAAGCAATAGTAGAAGATTCTAAACAGTTTGCATCTATTTTTGAATTAGACGAGGACGTAGAAGAGGAAGAATATGGCGAGGAAGCGTAGCAAAAGTACTAAAAATCATTATTTCACTAAAGTTCACGAACAAGCAATAATCGATTATTGCAATACTGAAGATTCTAAACGTAGGAATCAGCTGTATAAAGAGTTTATTGGCCCCGTGTTCGATGAAATGGTGGATAAAATTGTTTATACTTACAAGTTTACTACTCTTCCTAACATCGATGTTCTTAGAGAAGAATGTAAGCATTGGCTTATAACAGTTCTAAATAAATTTGACCCCTCCAAAGGTTCCAAGGCTTTCACTTATTTTAGTGTGATATCTAAGAACTGGTTTATTGCAGAGGTCAAAAAGACGTCCAAGAAAGCGAAACGCGAACTGCACATTGATGATTATTATTTTTCATCCCACAATAACGGCGCAGCTGCCTCACGTCAACTTATCACACATAATACGTATATAAGCGACCGCGCAAAATTCGAATTTTTTTCGCACTTAAAAGAAGAGGTAGCTTTGTGGAAAAAATTACCTCTTAGACCCAATGAACAAAAAACCATCCAAGCAATAGAAATTCTTTTTGATGAATCTGAAAATATCGAAATTTTTAATAAAAAAGCTATTTACTTATACATTAGGGAAATCACCGGTTTGAATACAAAGCAAGTTGTGAGTTCTCTGAACAAAATAAGAAAGCGATACGCAGAGTTTAAAAAAGAATGGGACGAAAAATAACAGATATAGATAATTTTATTAATGAAGCAATTAAGAATATTAGAGACGATAGGGATATTACTTCTACTCTTTTAACTAAATTATTTGCTGAAATCAATAAAGCAAATGATTCAGATGCTCATAAAAGCTTAGGGTTTATAGCTGCCAAGTACGTTGAAACTCTTCAACGTTCAAATGAACAATTGGTAAAGTTGACTTCTATTCTATCTAAGAAGGGAGAAACTTCTGTATCTCTTACAGATATTGATAAAAAAGAACTGTTTGATGTAATACAAGGGGAAAAATAAATGGCTGATGACGCTTCTCTACAGGGCGAATTTGCACTTAAAAATACATTAGATTTTTCTGATGATGTAGTATTATTTGATTCTACTGCTAATCCTATATCATTTATAAAAAATGTGGTTGCGCAATCGGCAACTCCAAACACTTTTAGAACGCGAAAAAGGTTTTATGGTCGCTTCATAACACAACTTTGGGACAATGGGACCGCGGGAAAAGAGGGCCCGGGAATGTGGGATGATGTTTTAGCGGCTCTTAAAAGAGCCACCGGCGAGTCAACTCAAGAAATGAATTTGTTTGTAGCTATAGTACATGTAGAAGAACTTCAATCGTATCCATTTCCAGAAGCAAGTGACTTTGATGCGATAATGAAAATTGCCAATAACGGAGGAATTTTTAAGTCATACGTGTATAATGGATTGCCGCCTGCATATGGTGACAATGTTTTAGTTTCTTTTGCAGATCCTGCGACAAGAAGCGAAGGAGTGTTCGAACATCCGCTTGTGGGCGGAGCGGCTGGAGGAGCCGCAGCAGGATCCATCGGCGCCGCCGGCGGCGGATCAGGAGGCGGTGGGGCCCGTTTTGGTAGTTGTAAAAGTAGCCCTCGCGCCAAAGCTAAACGTCCAGCAGCTACAACAGCAACATCGGCTGCAGCAACACCAGCCGCGGCAACACCAGCAGCTGCGCCGGCCACGCCGCCTGCGCCACAGCCCGCCGCGGCTAAAAACCAAACTCCGGATGTGGCTCAACCGGAGACTGCACTTCCACGCTGCACAAAAAAAGGCAAAAGAATATTTTGGGTTCGTAGTGGTCAAGCATCAGATATGCCACAAATTGGCCCAAATAGAATATTTGGAACTGACTGGTCAGGGTGGAATCGCATTTCACGGTTGCCTTTTGATAAAATAAGAGCAGAAGGCATAGAATATTCCATGATTAAATTGACTCAAAAGACTAAAAATTCCAATAAATTTGTAGAAGGCCAAATTTCAGGTGCTAAAAGTGAAGGAATTTTGATTGGCCCTTATCATTTTTGCGGTTCTCAGGCTAAAGGTGACCCTGAAACCTTGGCTAAGCGTGAATTTGCAGTGTTCGCACGAGAAATAACTAAATCAGGACGCCATTGGGACTTAGCTCCTGCTTTGGATTTTGAAAGTGGAAGGTGTAGAACTGGGAAAAAGCCAACGCCATGGGCTGGTTCTCAAACTGAATGTAGCCGAGCTAATTGCATATTTTATTTGAAGTTTTGTCAATTATTATTTAACGAGTTTAAAGTAAAGCCTATGATTTATACCGCCGGTTGGGCCCGGGGCGCTTATATGAATGGAATAAAAGATTGGCCTGAATGGAAAGAAATTGGACAAGTGAGTACTTTATGGTGGGCTGAATACGATAGAACGCGCGATCAGTCTAAAACTGATGCCGTTGGAGGAAGAAAAAATCCATATTGGGATCCATGGAAAGGTTATGATATATGGCAATTTTCTGGTTGGGGCAGATTTGAATCACTTGGTGGAAAAGGAAAATTTGATTTTAATTCCATGAAAAAATCTTCTTTATCTAAACTTAAAATGCCCTAAAACTGCATAAGGAAAAAACAAATGAAACGAAAAGCTTTTGAAATGAGTGGTATATCTAATGAAACTCGTCGCAATTTTAGCGTTGCGCCAGAAGAAGTTTCAATTAGAAGACGAGGGGTTCAGGGAGATAGTCTTATTGAACCTGTTCCCACATATAATCGAAGCAATAGTGAAAATATAATTCAAGGAACTAATAATACATGGATTGTATTAGGAAGAGATAGGCCAGGAGAAGTAGCTAGCGGATATAATAATCAAACTGGCGCTGGAACTATTGATATTGTTGTGGGTAGAATGTCCAGCGATATACAGCAATCTATTATTAACGAACAATCGTTTAGACAAGAGCCTTTAGCTGTAGATAATAATTTAGCTATGGATGCATCTCGCATTTATATAAGCCAAAAAACAGATGTTGATGCTAATTTTAATTTAGCTAATGGTAACGTCGGCGCTTCTACTGCGAAAGCTGCAATTGCAATAAAATCTGATGCTGTGAGAATTATTGGTCGTGAGGGTGTAAAGATAATCACAAGAGTGGATAACCAAAACTCTCAAGGAGCAGAGATCACTTCTATACCCAGAATTGATCTTATTGCGGGTAATGATGACTCAAACAATCAACCTATTGTAAAAGGTGAACAACTTAATGAAGTATTAAAAGATGTAATTACCAGATTAGATGAATTAAATTCTGCATTTGATTCATTTGTGACTTCACAAATAGAATATAACAATACTTTAATGACTCATGATCATCCGTCTCCATTATTAATGTTTTTGGGTGCGATGGGCTCCGGTAATCCTTTTGCTATAAACAATGGAAGAGTAGTAATGGATCCGGCCGTTTTACAAGCAGGAATAAAATCCATGTCTATGACACAAATTACTAAAGTTGATGGGATAATGAATAAATTAAAATCTGCTATAACTGAAATGAACACCACAATGCCATTTGGCGCTAAAGAACCAGGCAGCACCGGTGTAACTGTTAGTTAATTAATGGAAAAAATATGACTGCAATTGATAGATGGTATATAAAAGAAGCGTTTACAGAAGTAAGTTATCAATCTGTTCTTAACGTTTGGCTTAATGCGAGCGAAACCGATAAAAATATAGATTTTGGTTCTGATGCATGGCTAATTGACCCTAAATCCCCCGGAGCAGCTGGTAAACCACCTGTATATTTTCAAGTAATAATTCGCCGTCCGATAGCAGAGATCAAGGCGCTTCTTAATAATGATAAATTTGATTTAGCAAGTTTTCAAAATGAAACATTGGTTAATGCACTAAAAACAGAAGCTGCGATAATAGTATCTAACAATTTAACAAGTTTAGAGAATAAAATAGAAGAAGATCCAGCTGGTTATTTGACCGTTTTAAAACAAAACGCTTATGTTCCTTATAATTTTTATATTGATCCTGGCGCCGAATCGGCCGGATCGCTAATTTCATTTCAAGTTTTATTTTCTTATAGAGATAAACCCGAAAAAGAGACTCAAGCAGCTGCAGAAGCGGCAGCAGGGCCCCCAGCGCCTACTCCAGCTGTTCCCCCTACAACACCTGATGGCGCCGTAGATGTTAAACTTGTAGAATATAATGCTTATAAATTTATGCATTGGGGATATTCCAATGGCCAGGACACTTTATCTTTGGTTGAAAAAGCCTTGGAGAAAGCTCATGAAGCAAACAGTTTTGATAATTTAGAGGAAAAATATGATATTAGTTTTGCTTCCTTAAATTCCGAGATGAAATCGCTTCATGATCTATTAGCAAAAAAGTATTTTGGGGTGACATCCGACGCGCGCACCGGCGAATACGGAGATTTGGGAAAGGGCGCTCATGGCAGCGGTATTGCGGAGGATGCTCCAACTGTGGATGGTAGATTAAAACATGCTTGGGAACGAGGCACCGGTGATATCAGCTTTGGATCTCACGAAATGTTTCGAAAAAGAGAAGTAATAGAATTTGGTTTTACATTTCCTGGCGAAATTCCTGGGACAACAATGCTTGGGCAAACAATTGCAGACCACCTCGGGGTAGGAGCAAGCCTTGTCCCTAGCGCTCCTGATGATCGCGTAACAAAGATCGCGCGCATATCCGGATATATAAAGCCCGAGTCTCCTTTACAAGAAAAAGAAGAAGAACTCCCCGGCGTCAGCGAGTATTTTGATCCCAGTGATCCCGACGATCCGGATGAATTTTGGTCAGGATTCTTTTGGGAAAATAGCGGCGTTATAGTGATGTCCCCAGTCGGTATTAATGAAGACTTGAGCGATCAAATCCGATTTTTACTTTACAAAGCCGATGAAATACGTTCTTTTCTTGCCGCGGGATTTGATTTAGAAAGCTTTGTTTTACAATTTATTAGACCAACGCCCCAAAAACTTCCCAGGCCCAAAGAAGCTACAAAAGTATATAACAAAAGAGAAGGCGATCCGCCTTATAAAAGTTCCACAGTTCTACAAGGCGAAATATTATCTGATAAACAAAAATCCGAAATACACAAATCTGTATTACAAAAGTACAATCAAGTTGGAGATGCAGCATTTTTAAATATACTCAAAAACAACAAGACAATTGAATCAATCGAAGATGTGTATAAAAAAGTTTTGAATGTTATTCCGTTGAATTCTATTATTCAAGCCGCCGCAAGTTGTTTATTGAAATATCTTCCAAACACAAATTTAAAAGAATTAGTATGCGATACAGTATTAGGAGAGATAAATTTTGAAGATTTAGATGGATTTGTAGCTATGATGCAAAAGCATGCGTCTAGTCCAGAGGTATCAGCGGTACTGGATACAATTATTGATCCGACGGCAGTTGTATCCGGAGCAATAGGCGATAAATCTCCATCGGTGATGTCGGCTGAAAAAAATGCCTTAAAAGCTAGGCTGCAAGATAAATTTAAAAATGATTTCGTGGCCAAAGATATAATATGTGAAATGATTTTTAAAGCGATTCCTTCAGCTAAAGATTTGCTAAAGAACCTGCAAGCCGGCTCAATGAAAGATCTTTCAAAAAACCTGCCTTTTTCTAAAAAGGATATTCCCAACATAGAAAACCCGGCCAAGCCAATTTTTGATTCTATGGAAAAAACTATCGGACAATATAAAGGAATGGCTCTTACTGGCGATTGGGCAATAATGATAAAGGAAGCAATATTAGATTTTGTTAAAGAACTTATAGCACAATTAGTTTCTAAAATACTAGAAGAGATTGCTTTTTTGTGCGAAGGATCCAGCAAAGCAGACTTTGCTAACATGAATACTGAAACGGCCGCACGTGCTGACGGAACGTCAATTCCGGAATATGCCGATGCGCCTGTGTTTCCATTTAATCCTGCAACTATAAACGATGCAATAACTGATCCTGCTGTATATCCTGAACTAGCTAGTTTTGTAGGAGTGCCAACGAGCCTTATACGAGATTTTATCGATGCATTGGGGAAACTGTTAACTCTTTCAGAGATTTGTGCGTTACTAGACGAAGATTCTAGTGATGTTAACGTGACTTACTTGATTAATAAAATTTGGAATAGCATATTAAGCTTAGAGAAATTCGCGCCATTAAAGACGGCATTGGGAAACAAAGGAAAGTTAAGACAATTCTTTTATATTTTATCCACCAAAACCAGTAAAAAATACTGCATAGACAAGCTAAATGGCTTGGAAAACACTAAAAAGTTATTATCAAATCTTTGTGGCCCTCCTTCAAACAATGCTTTGATTGAAGATTTAAAAAACAAAGCCTCGGATGATGCTATTAAAAAATTATTAGAACAAGAAAATGATATAGCTAAAAGTCTTCTTGATGCAATGCATAAAATAAAAAATGTAGATGTGCCTCCAATGTTCTGTGGTCCTGACGCAAATAGTGCAAAAGATCCCATATTCCCCAATCATCAGCATCCAAGCGTAGAATATCTAAACAAAAATTTTATGCGCAAAATATTAATGGGAATCCAAGCAGCTTTTGAAAAGGATGTAGGGTTTTATAAGCCAATTTTAACAATGGGAGGAACGAACGGTCCTTTCACAAAATTTATAGAGGCTAGTAATGAAGTTGCCGGTACAATGTCGAAGACATATGGTATTAAGTTACAATACAAAGATGGAACTCCAATTGATGAGACAACAGAAGGCGGATTAAATCAAGTTATGGCGCAAGGTAAAATTATTGCACCAGCGGTATATTCAGCTTTAACTCAAGCCAATGTTGGTATTGGTGTGAGCGCGAACACAAGTTTAGAGTTTTTAAGAATATTTGGCGCGCCATCATCCGGAGACACTTTGTCTTTAAATATTAACTTTGGCGACACGACGGGCACGGGAGTACACAATACTTCACCTCATTCTTCCAAATTATGGTTTGGTCAAGCAAAGTCGATTGAGCATCCAATAAACTCTGATGAAAACCCGGGAGGTGTTATAAATACGATAATCAATACATATAATGATCAAAACAATTATGATATTTTTATTAAAAATCTTACTGGAGATTTACCTTTTTATGCAGAAGTGTTTGATCAAATGATCAAAGAACATGCGGAATATATTACAACACAAGGTCTTTTTAAGAAAAGCGTATTTGATACGCTAAATTTAAGCAAAAAAGATCCATGTGATAAGTCATTATTTGATTTTAAACCGATTTTTGATGCTATTCCTGAAAATATTAAATTATTACAATGCAGAATTCCTATGTCCGCTATTCCCACGGTACAAGAAATATGTCAAATAAATGCTTTTGTTGAATTAGCAGTAAAGGTTGTTATAATTAAAGAATTTTTGAGAAGCTTAATGGTGTTTTCTGTTTTCGGGATTAACAGTTTATTGTCGGATAATAACGATTCTTTTTATTATAAATATTTAGAAGATCAAATATCTAATAAATTAGATGTCGGCGGAAAATTAACAAAACTTATTGAGAAGTTTTCGTTACCAATTTATGCTGCGAAAGAGAAGAAAGCAATTGAAGAAGTTTCAGTTAATGATGTAAAAATAGATATTATTAGTCGTAACACTGATAGCGTTCAGTCTATGTTATATGAAAAAAATAAACACATTTTGGATAATTCAGCATTAGCTATATTGAAATCAGAATTTGAGGCAGCCGGATCGACACTTGATAAGTATAAACTCATAATACCTAGACAAGTATTGAAAAATATCATTGATAGTCCCAATGCTAGTTCGGCAGGCGCTGGGCCTTTAATCCTAGATCCCCCGGAAGTAGTTGGTGTTAGTGTTGACAATAAACAAATTATAATTGAAAGTGGATTTTATTCACAGCACCCTAGATTAACAAATGGCGGCTTTTTTATTGAACAGGGTTTTGATGTTTCGCATAAGTTTGAAGGAGATAGTAGTGTTTTTACTACGGCAGATTGGGATGATATGATTGAAGGAATGTCTGCTGACCAATCAAGTTATTTGTGGGATAAAGTTTTGCTGTACCCGCTCGGCCGCGGCATACTTGCGATGTTGTTCGGATCTGGTATTCCAAACCAGAATGATCCAGCTTATACAAAAACTTTGGCTAGTTTAACAGCTAGTAACATAAAAAGGCTTTCCAATACCGAAGGAAAGATATCTTTGAAGGCGTACGATGCTGCTTATAGCCAGCTCTTTGCAAGAGTCGCGGATAAATATGGCAACAAAGTTCACGTGCTTGAAACATTATTACTAGCACTTGGAATAAAATCAAACTTTGTAGATGATCTTATCGGGAACTTTCCGACTAATAATAAGCCGAATAAGTTTTTCAAAAAATATAATTTTTATAAGAGCTTAAATATATTAATTCCTGTAACCAGCAATATTATGATTCCAAAATGGACAACTTTAAAAGAATATTCTGGACCTCCGCAATATACGGCCGGCTTTTTTGAGTCTGTTTTGGATAAAAAATACTTTATACAAGAAGAAGGTGGAACTCTTTATTTTAAACTACCTTTGTTGATTTTTTATGATCGAGAAAACTCAACAGTTTCACCCGCGGACACAGTTTCAAATGGAGAATTGTTTTTTCTACCGCCCGGGTCAACGCCGGCCGGCACAAACGATGGAACTGTTGGATCACCCGTCCGAGCTGCAGCCGATTTTAGGCCCGGGCTAAATACTAGTAATGTTAACCATATTTATACAGCTATTAGTACTGATTCAGGATTTAAAGATTTTGTTGACGCCATACAATATAAAGATATGCTTTCATTCTTGGCTATATTAATAGCAGAAATGATAGAAAAACAATATCCAGCTTTGCAACCGATGTTTGACGGAACTTTAAACGCAATTTATACCGCTTTAGATACTTTTTTGACTACTGCTAATAGAGACAAAGATCCGGAGTTTTATCAAAAAACACATTTTAGCACTGAAGATGCTGTTAATGGTGGTATGGATATGAATTGGGTAATGATGATCTTAGAAATGCTTTTAAAAACTTTGGCGAGCGCAACCGATCCAACTTGGAAAACTCCATGGTTTTTTCCCGGGCCCTTAACCCCAATTGGTATTATAGCTAAAATTTTGGATAGTGGGATGTTAGAAAAAGACAAGTCTAATGCCATGGAGGATGCTGCCGGGGCACTCAAAACAGATGCTATTAAATGCCCAGAGGAAAGTAATTCTTAAATAAAACTACTTATAAAAAGGGATTAAATTATGGCCATTGGTTTAGATGCTAGCATGCCGTTACGTAGTGATGATGTTTTTGGTTTTTATACCTTATCTCAAACTATAAAAGACAACACCAAGCAAAATGTTAAGATGCTGTTATTGACTGCTCCTGGCGAACGCGTGATGCTTCCTACTTATGGCGTGGGTTTAAGAAATTATTTATTTGAAAATAATCCTGAATTTGAAATTGTGGAAAAAATACGAACTCAGATGGCTAAATATCTTCCCGATTTAAAAATAGTATCTTTAGAAGTGAGTAAAGGAACAGAGAGAGAAATTGCACACGCTGGACAACCTTATTTATTAACGGTTAATTTAATTTATTTGATCAAAGGAATCAATTTAAAAGATTCCCTTAGTCTCGTAGAGACACAAGTTTCATAGAAGAGGACACAACGCTAATGGCAGAGAAAAAACCAGCAATCAATTACACTAGTAGAGAATTTGCTACTATTAAAAACGATTTAGTGAATTATGCTAAAAGATATTATCCAGAAAAATTTAGAGATTTTTCCGCTAACTCTTTTGGTTCGTTAATGTTGGATACGGTTTCATATGTGGGCGATATTTTATCTTTTTATCTAGATTATCAAGTTAATGAGTCTTTTCTTTCCACGGCTATAGAGTATAATAATGTCTTAAAATTAGCTAGACAGTTTGGATATCAAGCGGCTTTATCTCCATCTTCATATGGGATATTAACATGTTTTGTCTTAATTCCTTCAACGAACGGTACTCCTAATTTTGATTACGCTCCCTTCTTAAAAAGAGGTAGTAAGTTCAAAACAGCCGGCGGCAATATATTTACTTTAGTTGAAGATATTAACTTTAAAGATGAGGACAAAAATGAAATTGTAGTGGGCGATGTTGATAGTACCACCGGCGCGCCATTAACTTACGCAGTGCGGGCCCGCGGACAAGCGGTGTCTGGAGAATTAGCAGTACTAAATGTTTCTCTTGGAAATTACACTAGATTTAGACAAGTAGAAATCCCCGGTAAACATATAACAGAAGTTGTTTCAGTGATAGATTCTGAAGGTAATAATTTTTATGAGGTCGATTATTTAACTCAAAACACAGTATATGTTCCTTTGGTTAATCGAGGTGTTGATAAAAAAACTGTTGCAAACATTTTAAAACCAATTGCCGTACCACGAAGATACACAGTTATAAAAGAAAAGAATAAAGTGCTTTTGCAGTTTGGCGCAGGAACTGATGAAAACGAATCGCGCGTATTAGATCCTAGTAACGTAGCCATAGAGCAGCATGGAAAACAATATATTACTGATGATTCTTTTGATCCCGCTGCATTAATAAAAACTGATCGATTGGGCGTGAGTCCTAGTAATACAATATTAAAAGTAATATACAGAATTAATACGACAGCAAACACCAATGCTTCTATTAATACTATTACAGCAGTTTCAGATCCTTTGTTTGATTTTCAAAGCCAATCTAGCTTGAATGCCGCTTCGGTTGTAACAGTGCGCAATAGTTTGGAAGTTACAAATGAAGAATCTTTTCAAGGAAGCAATCCATTTCCCGTGGCTGATGAAATAAAACAAAGAGCAATGGGTGTTTATTCGATGCAAAATCGCATAGTCACTAAAGATGATTTCATTGCTGCAGCTTATACAATGCCAGCCAATTTTGGAACTATTAAAAAAGTAAACGTACTACAAGATACGGATAGTTTTAATCAACGAAATATTAATTTGTATGTTATTTCTCAGGATACTGTAGGAAAGTTAGCAAAAACCAACAATACAATAAAAAATAATTTAAAAACTTATTTAACAAGATTGAAAATGATTAATGATTCAATTGATATTTTAGATGCTAATATAATTAATTTGCAAATTAGTTTTAAAATCGTAGCATTTCCAAATATTAATAAATATAGCGCTTTAGATTCAGCTAAGCAAGCGCTTGAATTGTTCTTTGCTGATAGAAAAGATTATGAAATTGGAGAGCCATTTGGTATTACCGACATATTTACTGTTTTGAAAAACACCCCAGCGGTATTAGACGTAGTGGATGTTGATGTGATAGTAAAATCGGGCGGCGATTATGCCGATTCTAATTTTATTGCTAATAACAACAAAATAGCTGATGGAAGAAAAATATTCTGCCCTCTTAATTCCGTATTTGAAATTAAATATCCTAATGCAGATTTAGTAGGAACGGTTATATAATGAGTGTTAAAAGATATTACGCAACAAAAGACAATACCATAACCAACGCTTATAAAGCTAATTTGAATACTCGCGGCGTTAGTGGCAACATGGGTCAATCAGACATTTTAGAAGTTTTTAGTATATATGGCCAAGTTAGTTCTAGTAGTGGATTATCTTCCGAATTAGCAAGAACACTCATTCAATTTGATACAAGTCAAATAACTACAGATAGAGCTGCTGGAACAATTCCGGCGTCTGGAAGTGTAAACTTCTTTTTAAAAATGTACGATGCTGAACACACCCAAACCACTCCAAAAGATTTTACTCTTGTGGTTAATGCGATGTCTCAATCTTGGCAAGAAGGTCTGGGTTTAGACATGGAAGATTATACTGATTTAGATGAATCAAATTGGTTATATGCATCAGATGTGGATATTGCAGCCACTGCTTCTATAAAAATAGATGATATTACCCCGCTACCATTCACATTGACTTTAAGTGGTACGAATAATAATTATCTTTTTACAGCTGTGGCTTCTGGACCGGGAGAAAACGAATGGGAGGATGGCGCCAATGTAAATGAGTGTGCTAGCAACCTTAAAGATATTATTAACGAATCAGCAAGCGCCGATTTTGTTGCAGCCGCTAGCGGACTCGGCGCTAATTATGTAAAAGTTTCTGCAGTCGCAGCAGGAACATCTGGTAATTTAAATGCACTTACCAGTAGCAATACTGATGTTTTATCCTTTGATGAAGTATCCGGAGATAATACCCTTTTACAAGGAGGCAATGATTACACCCCATGGACAACAGAAGGTGGAGATTATACTACAGGATCTGATGCTCAACCATTAGAATATACTTTTACACAATCTTTTAGCACCGGTTTTGAGAATTTAGATCTAGATGTTAGCCATTTAGTTGAAGATTGGATTTCTGAAACTGCTCCAGTAGAAAATAATTATGGCTTCGGAATACAGCTTACGAGCACTTTAGAACCTGCTATAGCTGAAGAGTCTTATTATACTAAAATGTTTTTTGCAAGAGATTCACAGTATTTTCTTAAGAGACCTGTATTAGAAGCAAGATGGGATAGCAGCAAAAAAGATAATAGAGACAGCTTTTATTTAAGCTCTTCGTTAGTTCCCGCAGGGGATAACTTGATGAAGCTTTATCTTTATAATATTGTAAGAGGTAATTTAACAAACATTCCTGCTATTGGGACTCGTGATATGCTTGTGAGCATTTACAGCGCGAGTCAAGCAGGAGTACCTGCAGGTAGCAAACTTTATTCACCAATTGGAGGAGGAGTAGTGGCTACTGGTGATACAAACATTACTGCTTCATATGTTGAAACTGGTATTTATTCGTGTTCGTTTGCATATGTTTCTTCTAGCATTACAAAGATTATTGATATTTGGCACAGCGGCAGTGGTGGAGGAGATTCTTCTGTACAGTATCATACTGGATCTGCTATTACAATAAAAACGTTTGATAGCGAAGATTACAACTTTGATCAAAATTATGTATCTAAAATCACCAACTTAAAAGATATCTATTCTACTCGCGAAACGGCTAGGTTTAGATTATTTGTTAGAAAAAAAGATTGGTCTCCGACTATTTATACTGTATCGTCAAATGCTATAGAAACTTCAATCATTCAAGATGCTTATTATCAAGTGATGAGAGTTTCTGACGATTTTAAAGTAATACCTTTTGGTACCGGATCTTTAAACTATACGCGTTTATCTTATGATGCTAGTGGTAGCTATTTTGATTTACGAATGAATTTGTTTGATACAGATACTGTTTATGAAATGAGCTTTACTTATTTAATAAATGGTAACTACGTAGAACAGCCTGAAAAATTTAGATTTAGAGTTGAGTAAAACATGTCATTAAAAGATTTATTTAAAGGAGTCAAATCTCAATATCTTTCGTCCACTTCGTTAAATGATTTAACGGGCAATCTAGAATCTGTAGACTACATTAAGTTTTATTTAGAAAACAAAAAAAGATTTATACCTTTAGTAGATTATTCAGAGCCCAAGAACTTTGCGCGTTTTGGTTCAGCAGAAAAATATTATTACGATAGTATTAGAAGAACTTTTCAAACTTATCCTTATGATGGCTCTAAAAAAGAGAAAATACTTTGGGAACTTTCTTCTTCTCATTTAGATCTTTATCTTTTTGAAAATGGTTATCCACGAACTACGGGATATGTTACATTTACATCGGAAAGTTTAACGGCTACTGCTACTTCTACAAATAAAGATTATTGGGGATCATACGGCGCAGCTGGAACAGCTTCTTATGAATATATTTTTGTTAATGGTGGCCCTCATGAGGGTTCCGGTAAAAGGGTGTATCTTGATCCGGATACTGGCGAAGCTAAATATCGAAAAAATGCAAACATTTGGGATACCTCAAAAAACAGAGAGTGCAACCTTAAAATTGGCGGTACCGACGGAAACACAGTAGAATTTTGGCTTAAAAAAGCCGCCTTCGATACTGACGCTACTGAAAAAGAAGTAATTTTTGATATTCATACGACTTCTTCGATTTCTTCAAGCGCTGATTATGGCCGTTTAAGAGTTGAAATGACTGGCTCAAAAGGATCCGGCGGTACCGGAGGCGCGCCGTTTCTTATAACATATATGTCGGGCACCGCTGGTTTTGCAAATCAAGCTATCGGAAGTTCAATAACAAGCGCTTCTATCGCAGATGATAGTTGGCATCATTACACTTTTAGATTCAAAAACACCGGTAGTAATGTAGTTGCTGATTTGTTCATCGATGGCGCTCATAATCACCGCGTTACAGCTGGTACAACTGTCGATTATGTAAGTGGAACCATTGTTGGAACATTGGCTGCGCTAGCTACTTACCCTTCTGGTACTGAAGCCGGCGCACCACAAGCTTATAAAGGCTGGGGTAAGCTTTCTGGCTCTTTAGACGAGTTCAGATACTGGAAGACTTGGAGATCATCTGAGCAAATTCAAACACGCTGGTTTGATCAAGTTGGAGGAGGTACTAATACTGATGAGGCTAATACTCATTTAGGAGTATATTATAAATTTAATGAAGGCATTGCATTGGCCTCTTCTATAGATTCCACTGTTTTGGACTATTCCGGCCGCGTGAGCAATGGTACATGGACCGGATATAATTCGAATTATTCGCGCAACACAGGGTCAGCTATTGATGACGCTAATGCCACTATGACTAACTTTACCGGCAGTGAGTTTCGCGATCCTATTTTATATGCAACTCAGCCAGACGTCGCATCTTTTTTAACAAACCAACGAAATAAAGGTAAACTGTACGATTATACAAACCCTTCTAACTTATACTATAGTATTCCTACATGGATCTTAGAAGAACATGACGCAAACAATCCGAATGATGAAGGGTTGATAGGCAATTCTCTTTGGAACTTAATTCAAATTTTAAGTAGCTATTTTGATGATGTGGCCGCGCAGATAAAGTCGATACCCAGCATAACTCAGCCTGATTATCGTTCAGTTGTTAGTGGAACTATTGCTGCTAAGCCTATTCCTTTTATGGATAGAGCTTTAGAAGGAAAAGGGTTCGTTTCTCCGGAAATATTCTCAGGATTAGATGCTTTAGAGGCATTAGAAAATAGAGATAATAACAGCTTATATACTCAAAAGATGTATGATGTTAAAAACACTATTTATCAAAACATATATAATAACCTGCAGTATATTTATAAATCAAAAGGTACAGAAAAATCATTTAGAAATTTAGTCCGTTGTTTTGGAATTGACGATGAAATATATAAATTTAACGTTTACAGTAATAATGTTGAATATATTTTTAGAAATAATTATAGGTCGGTCGCTGAAAAGCATAAATTAATTAATTTTAATACCATAGCAAATAGCGATGGTACCATATATCAATATTCCAGTAGTTTAAACCCCAACTCTACAAAAACATATATTGCAGCTAGTGAAAATTATGATAGTTTTACTTCGCCTGAAGCTAGTTTACCTTTTAGTGTAGAGGCAAATGTAATTTTCCCCTTTAGAGGGCAGAGTTACGGAGATGCATCATTGTTGCTTCCTAATGCCACAAAGAGAGAAAACAATTACCCAATTATGCAAACTGCTAGTTTGTTTGGGCTACATACCGCCATAGACACCGATCCGGGCGAAACCACATGGGCTGATAACGATTATGCCAACTTTGTTGTAAAAGCAATTAAACCGGAACTTTATACAAATAAAGCTTATTTTGCTCTTACGGGCACAGCCGGCGGTTTTATTCATCCTGAACTTATTTCTTCGGAATATAATGATGTATATAATGATACTAATTGGAGCTTTGGTGTATCTTTGTACCCTCAAAAATATCTCAATGCTAATCAAATTCCAGGCACTTCTGGATCAGCACATGGCACATATGTAGTTGAATTTTCGGGAATTCAAAGCATTTTGGATGTAACGATTAATGAATTTACTGTAAGTGGTACTATGGACGGCGATCAAGCTATTAAATTTATGGCGTCTCCAAAAAGATTATTTGCCGGCGCTCACAGAACTAATTTTACCGGTTCATTATTAAACAGCAGTGAGGTTAAATTTAACAATCTGAAAGTATGGCAAAATAAATTAAGCATTTCAGATTTAAAAGTGCATTCAGCAGATCCAAACAATTATGGTTTAGCCGATCCAGCACAGAACGCTTATTTGTTTAACTCTTCGATAAATAAAGTATATGTTCCCAACAAAGAAACACTATTATTGTATTGGAACTTCGATAATGTAACTGGTTCTGACGCTAGCGGAGAATTTATTGTAGAGGATCTTACTTCGGGTTCTATTACTCAAACCCCAAGATATGGGTGGCTATCTGAAATTAACAAGCAACAATATCTTGGAAAAGCGTATGAATTTGAAGCATCAAGTACAGAGGTGTCTGTTTTAGATGAAATCATAACAGCTAGACCAAACTTACCAGAAGTTATTGGTAGTGGCGATATGATTACGGTGATGCAAAATGATGATATATATTTTACTAGAGATAAGAGACCTACTTTCTTTGACTTATATGTAGAAAAAAGTTTATATCAAAATGTTTCTCAAGAAATGTTAAAATTTATGGCCGGCGTTGTAGATTTTAACAATCTTATTGGCCATCCAGTTGATATTTATCGTCATGAATATAAGTCATTGGGAATATTAAGAGAGTCATTTTTCCAAAGATTAAAAAGCGCTCCGGACGTTGATAAATATATTGAATATTTTAAGTGGTTTGATATTGCTATTGCTTCAATGATTCAAAAAATAGCTCCTATGTCCTCGGGATTAGATGAGAGACCTTTGAGAACCATTATTGAATCTCACATATTAGAAAGAAGCAAATATCAGAACAAATTCCCAACATACGAATTTAAGCAATCTGACCCTGAAGGTAGTTTACTTGGCGTTAATGAACTGCTCTATGATTGGGAATTTGGAAAAGCTTCGTTATATAACGACGATAGGATTCTTTCCGCGCCAGGTCCATATTCATTATTGTTTAATGGTGTTAACTCTGAGGTCCAGATAACTGATAGCGATCTAGATTATACACCTGATGATGATGATCGATCTTGGTCTATTTGGTTTAAAGGCGGCGGTAATGCCCTTAATCATCTATTTGTACATGGAGAAACGGTTGCCTCTGTTGCTATATACGTTACTTCCGCCGGCGTCCTTTATTTCAATGATCTAGATGGCAGCTATGTTTCTTCAGGCGCGACTCTGGATTTAGATCAGTGGAACAATGTAACTGTTACCATAGATAAGTCAGGCGGCGTGGGCGATGGGGTCCAGAAGGTATATGTTAATGGCGTACTCGTGGTCACGGACGCTTTTGTCACTACAGGCGCTGCAACCGGTCAATTGACTATTGGCGCTACCGCGTTCTCCGGGCATAAATTGAAGGGTAATGCGGATTGGTTTACTTATTGGACAAAACTCCTTTCTGGCGATGAGGTAGAAGAATTATATAATAATGGAAAACTTTTCAATTTAGAAGATTTCTCGGCATATTCTGATATTAAACTTTGGTGGAAATTGGGTGACGGACCTGGTGGACTCGCTGATGATTTTTCTGGAAACGATTATAATGGTACTCTTTTTGGAGTAACCCTCCGGTCGACAATTGTACCAGATTATGAAGGTTCATCTGCAAGAAAAAATAATTGCCTTTGGCTTGATGAAAGAGCATCAAGGACTGGCCAACTTATAACTTCTGGCGACGCCGCGGTCGATGCTGATCGCGATACTATTTTAACAGTTTTAAATAATCAGAATAATGCTACTGCTCCTAATTTAAGTGGCTCAGATGGCGCCTATGAAGGATCGACATTTGCTATTAGAAGGTTCGCTCGACCATATAAATTATCTGCAGCTGCACAAAAAGAAATTCATGGCGGTAGCAATACTTATGAAAATAAAAAAATAGGTTTTTGGGATGCTATTCGCCAACGTCCCACTCCTGACGGCGCCAGTGAAGGCGCTATTATCGCTATAGAGCCTACTGATTCTTCGTTAGAAAGCTTTAAAAGTTGCGATGATGATTCAGCTTTAAGACTGGGAAAAAGAAAATATTCTTTTTCAGCTCAAACTAGTATTGACGGCAATTCATTTACTATTAATGATAAATATAAAGGTGATTTGATATTACCATTTAGTCTTTATAGTTCATCGATAAACAATGATGGATCACGACGAGGCGGTGAAGAGTGGAAGCTTTCAGATTTTCAAGCTAATTTAGACATTACTAATTTACATAGTGACGCTTATGGCCCATTTAATGATGTTCCAATGCAAGGACCGTTTACTGAAAAATATGTTGGGGGCCGGCCATATAGACACGTATTTAGTACTTTTACTAGGCGATGGCCCACTGATGCTCCTCAAGGGGAAAGATTAGAAGGCTGGATGTTGAACGCTAGTTCTGGAAAATTAGTCCTTGTTAATCCGGATACCCCCAGTTCACCTTATTTTCGTAATGAAATAGCTAAACGCCCCGTTAATATTGCGAATATTCAACAAACGACCGGAGCGGTTACTGCGGATTATATTAACCCTCTAAGTGCAACTATTATTGGTAATTACTCCAAGGGTTACGAGATAGTGATGACTAATGGCCGCTCTATTAATAATAGATATATGGCGGAAGCTGATGGAATAGTTACAGGAACCGTAACTTATTCTCCAATAGTCTCTGGCTCTGTTGAATTCCCACTCCCCAGAAGAGATTTAACTGGTAGCAATAGTTTTGTTATCGTTAATAGGTTCTCGTCACCTGGCGATCCAGCAACAATGGGCGAAGGTATGTTAGACCTCGCAGCTGCCGAATATAGCGTTTATAATGCTCTTCCTTGGCGTAATTTAAGCGTAAGAGAACCTTTGGATGAACTTTATTCTGATCATTGTAAACAATTTGGGTATTTTAGTGATGCATTCAACTCATCTAGTTGGGCCCAAGCGATACGTTCTGGTCTCAAAGCTGTTGACTCTTATCCCGGTACAAGTGGATCAGTTAACGAAAATTATTATTATAAAGCCGGCACTTATGCTGATGCTACAGCCTCATTCCACAAGATTAATAGAAATGGAAGATTACAGCCTTATCTTTCTGAATATTCTACATTTGAGTATACAAATACGCACGTGTTGTCACTTGATGGAGAAGATAATTATGCTAATATAGGCAGCCCCGAAACTTGGGATGCTATTATTGGAAATGATACTGCGGGGGGGTCTAATGAAACATACACTCTTTCTGCTTGGATTTGGGCTACGTCATTAGGCCATAGCGGAGGAGGTAGTTATCCGACAGTGTTTGATTTTGGGACTCAAGATATTTACTTTTTAATCGCTGCGACCGGCCGGTTATATTTCGGCCAGAAGTTTACCGGAGCGACGGGGATCTGGAAGACTGACGAAGACACTATTGAAACGGAGACATGGTACCACATCGCTGTTACTTATGACGCAACTGATCCCGATAATGATCCTAAAATATATGTTAATGGCGTATCAGCAACAGCGGCTGTACATGGTAGCCGAGCGACAGGGGACAATTTCGGCATTGCAGCTACTGATTGTTTTATCGGCCAACGTGCGGACGGATCGTTTAATTTTAGTGGTTATATCGATGAACCGAGCATATGGAATGGCGTTTTAACCGATTTAGAAATATTAGAAATTTATAATGGCTATTATCCGCCAGATTTTATTACAAGAAGAGGCGTGGGTAATTTAAGTAACCATTCAGCAGTTAGTAAGCTTGTTTCTTGGTGGAGAGTCGATACTTCGCCTGGAACTACTGAATTAACAGATGACCATGGTTCAAATGATGGTACACTAGAAGACTCTGCAATGCGCGTCAGTGCAACGGGAGACGCTGAGTTGCAGCCGGTAAAAACGTATGTTCCGCTGATTCATAAGCGATACGACAACTGGTTTGTCCAACACCAAATCCCACAAACCGATCTTCAATATGCTTGGATTACAGCAAGTGTTATAAATGGCTATACCGGTCCTGCAGCTTATGGTTTTGAGAAGCCTGATTTTAGCAATGCTAGTTTAGCTTCAACAGACCTTACGTTTGTAAGCGCGAGTTCTATTAAAAGCTTTGTGGTGCCTGGGCTGTACCCGCCGGGGGAGGGCCGTTTTTTTGCGAGTTCCGAGCCGGTGCCCGCCTTGTACCAATATCGCATCCCGGTGGACTTTGTTGGTTTAAACACTCTTGTATATGAACCTATTACATCTAGCACAAATGTGTTGGGATATCCGAGTTTAGAAGTGCCCGCCATCTCTACCGCGTTTTATTCTTATAGAGGTGGTTTAGTAAATTATTTATCATATAACGGTTCTATAAACATCCCGCAGAAATCAACATATATATTAAATGGACTACTCTTACACCGCCAAGGCCCATATGGTTGGCCTTCTTGGAAGCAAGTTCGTGGAGAGCAGCACCCAATTGTAAGAGCACATAGACAAGAAAATAGACTAAGTTATTTAGATCGAAAGGTCGTCTACTTTGACGACGGCACTTCGATAATAAACACTAGACAAATTGCTTCTGCAATTGAGCCTCCGATAACAAGCAAATTTAAGCCTTTGCGCCATAATTTAAAAGTAAAACTTAACGTCTCGCCGGCGCCCGGCACACCAGAAGCCATTGAAGCTGCGATTGCGGAGGCGCAGGGGATTTTCGCCCCCTCCCAGGATGTGAGCATTGATCATACGTATTTAAACAATCTAGCATATTTTACTGATCATGCTAGCGATGGCGTTAATTTAGATCAAAAGATTTTATCTAATCGCAACAAACCAATTACACAGCAAACACTGGATGCTATAAATTATTATTTATTGAGTGGAAAAGTCCCCAAACGTTTTAACCCTATAGCGGGATTTAGGTCTTTGCAAATAAAAGAAACCATTTACCCTAAAGGCCAATACACTTATTTATCCGGAACGCGCGCACGACTTTTATATCAAAATAATTATTGGAGGGATACAAGAGAAAATAGAAAATTGGATAGAGGATCTTTGGTAAACGATTTAAATAATCTTCAACCGTTTTTGCCTAGTCCCTTAGATGCTACATTGTTAGAAGCAGGAATGGGCATTTCGGCTAGTATTTGGCCTTTAGATGCTAGGTATAATTTTAGCACTGCTAGCCCCGGGAGAATTAAATCGGGAACTTTAGAAGGTCAGGCCGATATTGGTGATCTGGCCGATAGTTTACCAATTGTATCCGGAACGAGTGATATTGCTGGTATATTACAAAATGCTTCTATTCCTTATAGTTGCGATGTTTTTGTTAAACCGGCGCTCTTGCCTGGTTTTTCGCTTGGAGGAACACTTCTTCCTCAATATAATAGAAGAATTGCCGGTGTTATCCCACAAGATACTACTCATGAATATAAGTTTGGGGACACTAAGTGGGAAGCTGCAGATCAATCAGGAATTAAACCATTTTATGATACATATGCAGATTATGTCGATGATATAAAAAGAGTTGGCAAAGATCATGGAATATTGCCTGAGTTTAGAATATCAGAACACATGGACTTTTATTTAAATCAAAAAGGCGGCAATTTTTTAGCTAAGAATACCGCTTCGTTTACCATAACCGGCTCAGTAGTTTCTTCTAGCGCTCAAGGATCAACCTTTTATAAGAGGTATTCTCATACTGATTTTTTAAAGACATTTAGAATCGTTAATGGTGATTATCAACACATCGGCCGATCAAATAAAATAACTTTATCTGTTGATGCTTTAATTAAATTTTTACCTTATGATGGATTTTATCCCGCTGATAGAACAGTTCAATTAGCTAAATTATTTTGGGAAAGTTATACTGGCAGCATTGCTGTGACTGGTACGCTGTACCCTCTCAATTGCGAGCTGCCCTGTCCCACCACGAAGCAGCACAAGATCGGGGATGGGGTACCCCCCGAGTCGGCCAATTGGATTAATCCTGTTTGGAAATCACTTTTTGCCCCCGGCATATTATATAACAGTATTAAATCGGGCCTGGCGGTTGATTATCCGGTACATACTTCAAATAATGATGGGTTACCTATACAGATCAGTGGGTCTCCCAATCAGAGAAATGGCTATGGATTCTTAGAAGATATTCCCCGAATAGCAACATATTTTGATTATAGAGTGCCTTTTGAAGCCTTAGCAAACCCTGAAGGTTATATTGGCGGGGTGTCTATTATTAATAATGAGCCTCACCCCAGCGCAAGTTTTGATTTAACAGCTTCTCTCGCAACTTCTGGAAAAAATAATTATAAACTAGCTATGAATAACTTTTTAGCGTCTACGATTCAGTTTTTCAAGACCAACGGTAAAATGACCACATTAATTTCCAGACCTCTGGAACAAGCATTTGATACTGATAAAGAATATGTGATGCGAATTGTTTGTCACGCCCACGGCCCATATACGCGGTTTGCGGATTTAGCTAACTATTTTACAGCCGATGGCCTCACTGAGAGATGGTGCTCTGCGTCATACATTTTTAACCCACCGAGTCTGGTGATGTATGCTCAAACGGGAACTTTGACAGGAGATTTATATTCTGTTCCGCCTTCACAGGCTGATTATTATGGTTCGGCTTTTGGTCCTCCTATACAAGATGAGAGTATGGCGATCAAATTCCCCGAAGGCCTGGGCAACCGCGGCGCTTTGTTTGGAAGCGCTTCGTATGGAGCATTTACACCGCCTTATTATGATGGATATAGTCATATAGAACTAACTTATAAGCCCACATTTGCTGAGCAATCATTAGAGGAAATTATGACTGAGTTAAGAGCGACCGCGACCTACTTCAGATTTCCGCAGACGATGGATTACCTGCCCGATGAACCCGGGTCGGTGATCAAGAGCTTGATGAATATTACTGCTAGTATAAATTGGGACACAGTAATAAAACAAAAAGAAGTAACTTTTGATGCAACTGGTAATCCTGTTTTCGTCGGAGGCGATTCCGCCGGGGACACGCATGTTTGGGTTATTCAGCCAAAATGGGAAACTCCTGTTCTTAATTTTAAAGACGTCGAAGTTACTTTACCTCTTACTGGGTCTGGTTCGGTGGCGAGAGGAATGTGGCATCAGTATGGCTCAATTCCAAAAAGCTCTGATGAAGGCATTTTCTTACAAATTCAAGATTTAGATCCAACTGAATATGGAGCTAACAATCCTCACTTAACAGCTTCTTTAGCAGATATATTAGGATTCAAAAAAGAGCCTGTTGCTATTGGGAAAATAGCAGAAACAAAAACTATTTCAGAAGCAATTGTTGCTATACCATTTTATAAAAGACAAGGGAAACAGATTTTCTTTACTATTCCATCGCAAACTATAGAGCTTGCTGAAGCTGTTATTAATAAGACTAGTGATTCAGCCCTGTACAAGAACATAATTGCTAACCATCCAGATTTAAAGCCAGATCTGGCAGTGATAGAGATGGTTAAAAAAATGAAAAAATTTGTTATTCCGCCAAGATATGACTTTATATCTAATAAGCCGGCGCCAACCAATAGTAATAAGCCATTTGCTATGTTTATTTTTGACTTTAATGTTGATTTAGATCAACAAGATTTAGCAAATATTTGGCAGAATTTAAGTCCGGATATAGCTACAACAGCTCAAATACGAAACGCTTCTCTTCCGGCTAGTATTTTTGCTGCTAGTGATGAGAAAGGTACCGGCATGATGGAGTCAGATCTGTTCCAGCTGGGCGCAGACAATGTTCAGTGGTTGGTGTTTAAGGCAAAACAGCGCGCCGCATATAATTACTTTGCAATGACTGCTGATTCAGCCCATGATACGAACTTTACATTTGGTTTTGACATCGGTGATCCAGTTGGAGAAAAAAACTTTACACCAAATTATAG
>Ga0114906_1000157_pt1 | contig 40499 bp, 45 predicted proteins | sample MalvirDeepMed_M9_FD_89687 | JGI IMG/M metagenome (GOLD analysis project Ga0114906, IMG submission 89687) | Marine viral communities from the Global Malaspina Expedition - Malaspina viral metaG DeepMed_M9 | ecosystem: Environmental > Aquatic > Marine > Oceanic | place: Mediterranean Sea...
ATCTTCTTTAAAGATAATTATTAAATATATGGAATTTTCCGAAAAGGTTCTCCCTTAAAGAAAGAACATTCAATCCCTTTCCCTTCTCCCCTCCCTTCCCCATCTTCCTCCCCTCCCATCCCGTGGGATTCTTGTTAAAGAATACCACTCCCTTCCCGGAGTCAAGGGTCGTTTCACTAGTACCCTTGACTCCTCTTATGAAGGTCGTTGAGGATTGATAGATGTCGCCGAAATTTCCGGTGGCAAAAATCAGTGCCGAGGGAGGCAGAAAATGGCAAACAAAGCCAAGATGAAACCAGCAAAGTTCATGGAATGGTGGTTAGACCCCAAGAATGGCAAAGTCGGACAGCCATTCACAAACAAGAAGACTGGCAAAGTTGGAATCACTAGGGGATTCCATTCAGTCACTTCAGGGTTCAATGACGTAGTACAACAGTACTACGGCAAAACTGGCAAAGAGTTCCTAGAGGAACTAGTCAGCAAGGAACTGGTCTCAATAAGACCAGTCAGTGGTGTCAAGGGAGTAATGGTCTATCCATTCAGACAGCAGTCTGAATCAAGAGCAAATGACATACTCTCAGAGATGGGATTAAGTTAGTCAGAGTCCTGAGTAAGACAGTAAACTGCTCAATCTACAAACAAGCAAACAGTCAGGGAGACTAAGATGCAAGCTAACGAGACAGACCAAACAACAGAGCTAGTGACATATGAACAAAAAGACATAGAAGAATTCTATGCCTTTGGAGTTGTGATGAAAATCGACAGTATAATCGAAGATTATAAAGATGGATTTCTAACCAATGCAGAAGTAGTCCAATTCTGCATAGAGAAAATAGCTGAATACCAAACAGAAATGACAAGGGACTGGTAAGTTTAATGACCTGAGTAAGTCATTAAACTGCTCAAGCTACTACAAACAAAGCAGAGACAGAGGATAAAGATGGTACAGAGCAGAGTAATAAGCAAACAGCAAGAGACAGAGATCCGAAACAACATAGAACTATATAACAATCCATTCATAGCAACAAAGGTAAACTTCATGGTACCAACTATCAGACAAGAGAGAGCAGACGAATGTGCCAATTGCCACAAGCTGACATTTATGTCAGGGAATACAGCAAAGGGTCTATTCTACTTATGCAGTCAGAGATGTATCAACTCATTCCTGCTAAAGGCAGGACTCAAGGGATACAATACAGTCAGAGACCATGCTCCAGTAGCTAAACCAAAACCACAAACAGTAGGCAAACTACAAGAATTAAATGCCAAAGAACTAGAGAGAATCTACAGGTTTAAGAACAACCATAGTAGAGATACTATGAACAAACTGAAGCAGGGTGACAGTCTCGACAAACTACTAGGGACAATGGGACTACGAAACAAACCAAGCAAGGTACAAACTACAATGCCATTCACTTGGACTGAAGCATATGACAAAGCAGAGGAGCAGTATGAGACAGAATTCATAGAGTAATATACAATCAAACAAGGCCCTATCATTAAGGGTATGGTGCAAGACACCATACCCTTATTTTATTCTCCAAATAGACAAGGACAGAGGGTAGTAAACATGATTCATTCAGCAGGAAAGGTAACGATCTATCTAGATAGGGTAGGCAGAGACCATAGCAGTAACAAGAGAGTAATAAAAAAACTAATCAACAGAATATATAACAGCAAAGACCTTAAAGAATTTAAGCAAATCAACATACAACAAATAGACTACAGCATATATGATTGCGGAGAGTGGTTAGGATAAATGGGAACACCAATAGAACTAATAGCAGAGACAGCAAAACTAGTAGGGGACATACTGATTAAGCAACACCAGTCAGATGACCAAAGGCTAGTGTCTGGTAGCGAAACAACCATGTCAGATGAGCAATGGACTAAGCTAGACGATTTGATATGGAAGCTAGAGGAACAACAACGATACTTAGAATATTTTCGTATGCTTACAGCAGTAGAAGCATACAAAAATATAGACATGACAGAAATACTACAGCAGATAGAGGAGATAAAAGAACTACTGGAGACTATCAATGGGGAATAGCAACGAACAAATACAATGGAACAATGCCTACCATTTCTTACACAAAGACGGATCGAAAACAGCAGAGCAAAAGATAATAGACATAGTGAACTGGTACAACACCAGTATTCATGGATGGGGTACGGCAGATACTAACGACAAGTTAAGTTTAAACTCAAACACTAAGCCATACTACAGAACACATTCATATGACACAGTACCCTACGGTACTTACATATGGGAAGATCCATTCACCACATAGCAGACCCAAGTTATACCAGAACATACTCAAACGAAGTCAATGGTAATACATTGACTTCTAGAGTAGTTATGGTAAGCTATTGCTACTCGCCACCAGTCAGGGCAAGTAGAACAAACGCCATAAAGGAGACAGCATATGACTAATTACTCGGGACTTGGAGCATACATCGGAGAAGCTACTGGCACAGCCAGACTACCAGATGACCCAGACTTTACAGAGGGAGACATACTGGTAGCAACCATGACTACACCAGACAACGTACCAGCTATGAGACTAGCATCTGGTATAGCTACAGACAGAGGATCTATTACATGCCACGCTGCCATAGTAGCAAGAGAGATGGGCAAACCATGTGTAGTAAACACCAAAAGAGCGACTGAATTAGCAGGAAGACGAGTAACAATCTCAGTTAAAAGTATCAAAGAAGCAATGATACTAGAGCTAACTACATAGGATAGGAGGACATATGCTAACGCCACAAGTAGAACTAACTATCGTCAAACTAGCAAGGCAAGGCTTAGTAGTAAAGACTAAGTTCGATAAGGAAAATACTATATCAGCTAAGAGCGGAGTGTCTAGCAGTAGTATCTATGCTGTCTTACAGAAATACGGCATCAACTCAAGGCCCAACCTTAGAAACTACAAGGACACAGATCTAGTGATCAAACAGCTACAACAAATAGTTAAGTATGATCCTGACTTAAAGTATAACGCAGAGATCAATGATACTGAGAGCAAGTCAGACACAGACTATCCAGTGTCTAGCTCAATGAAAGTATCTAAAAGAGGATTACCCTACAGGTCAAGAGCATATCGTCATAACAGATTCAAGAAGAGGAGCAACCCGATAACTAACTGGATCATATCACTATTCAAATGGATCAAGTACTCAGTGTTCGGAGCTACTAAACCAGTAGTTGAAAGAGCACCATCTAAAGCTGAGCCACCAATAAACAAAGCAACAGAAGAGGAACTGTACAAAATATATGATGAGCTAATAGTAATTACAAATAAACTAGAGCAAAGCATCACCAAAATCTATACATATAAAGACGAGGAGAACTAATGGCCGGAGGACTTAACAATCAGATATCAAAACATGCTAGGACTAGCCTTGACTGGAAGCATAGAGAGAAAGCAGACAGGGCATACACTCTATTCGATGTCATCAATGAACAGCTATTCAAGTACAACCTACCAGATATCATAGTAGGATTTGACACCAGACTTAAGAAGTCAGGTGAGTATTACTTTGAAGCAGATAGCATAGGGCTCAAGCACCACTTCGACATACATCCAGACATCAAGGGATTAGATCTCATACTGGCAACACTACATAATGCTACTCATGCTGACATAGATATACAGAAAGGGGCTGGTAAGTGGTATCACAACAAAGCATTTCAAGACAGCATGAAACAGTGGGGCGTAGAGGTAGATAAGAATGGAGATGCCAAAGCACTAGACCCTGACGTATTCTCAGAGGTACTAAGGAGAATAGGAGAGGGCCAGTTCATAGGAGAGATACTCCAGTATGACCCAACCTATCAGCCAGACTTGAGTTTAAACTCAACTGAACAGCTACCAGAATCAAGTAGTATCACTGTCACTATACCCAAGGTAAGTAAACCAAAGGTAAACAAACAAAAGAAATGGTCATGCTCATGTCTAACACCGACAAATGTCAGATGCTATACCAATCTAACAGCATACTGCACTACATGTAACTCAGACTTCGAGCTACAAGGATAAGAGATGACGGTGTATACAATACATGCTGGGTATAACGTCTGGGATCTATACAATTTTACTCAGAAACCATACCTAAATCATGGTAGTCAAACAACATACCCTTGGAAAATCACAGAGAAAACTTCATTTACTAATGGGGCTGGAACAACAAAGGTAATAACTACAGGGAAATGGCAAGCTGACTACTACCAGAAGCTATCAGGAGCCAGTCCTACCCAGACATTACTCAGCCAGTATACACCTACATCAAAGGCAAGTAGTACGGCAGCCAAAGTAATAAAGACAGGAGACAACCAATGGGGACTAAAGGGTATGGAGTGGAGTTTAGCTAAAGAATCAGCAGACTACTATCTCTTAACACTAGGAACAATCATAGACCCTAAGAAGTATGAACCGTACCTAACTGCTAAGACAAAAATAATACTGGATCAGTTCTGTAGATACACAGACATGGCAGTAGGTGGAGAGTTGAGACATGCTAAGAATACAACAAACTTAGCAAGGCCACTACAGATAGCACTAAAGGATGAGACTATAAGAGGCAGTCGTAACTCAGCATGGGAAGGATGGTACTGGTTCAGACAGAGGTACGGAACACTAGCACTGAAGTGGGCAGTTAGTTGTTTCAATACACCAAAGAGATACAACGGTGGGTATGGTGGCTTACCTTGGGGCAACATAGCAAACACTCTATACATGTACGAGAGAGGACATATAACACCACATACATTCATAGATACATGTTGGGGACTACAACATAACAACGGTACTTACTTCAACAAATGGTGGAACACAATGGGTATTAAGACATCGTTAGATCTAAACCAATGGGGTTTCTACTGCAAACTATGGAACAGAACAAACAGAATGGTACATCAATTATTCAAAGAGGATTTTATAAAGGAGCATTGTCTATGCGAATATTGCAACGAGGAATCAAAAGCCTAAAGGGTTTATTACAAGTGGGAAAGACAACAGTATATTTATCAGGTGACATAGTTAGACTACCAAGTGGACAGGAAGCAGAGGTCATAGAGCAACGAGGCAATAAGGTAGATGTATATAACGAAAAGCAAATGCAACTCGATACATTCTATACTAAAGAACTAGTACTACTGGAAGCAGTAGATAGTCTTATAGGTGATACATCAGATGACTTCTATGGGTACGGTAAGCAAACCACTATGCCCGGATTCCAGTCAACTAAGCAACCCCATAAGAAATACTACCCAAAGATAGTACCTTGTGGTCACAACAGGGACAAGTTTCAATTACGCAATGGTGAAACTGTATACCTATCATCTAGGTCAGGCTCACTAAAGAAAGGTGACAGACCAGAGGTAACAATGGGCTGTTACTTAGATGATGCTTGGATGAAAGCCAGAGTTATGTTTACCTCTGACTTCAGACCTGACAACAATTTCAGTCAGCTATTCCAAGAGAATGATTATCCATACATCGTAATTAACTGGAGTGACATGGGGGTTCTACCTTTAACAGACTTCAGTGAGATAGTAGCTTGGTGCATGACACAGATAAAGCATGGGGAAAAACTAGACATAGCCTGTGTCGGTGGTCATGGCAGAACTGGCACACTACTAGCTGGCATACTGGTATTCCAAAACTACACAGCAGATGAAGCAATAGAGAAGGTAAGAAAGGAGCACTGCAACAGGGCAATCGAAACAGTAGCACAAGAACAATTAATTAAACAATACTACAACGTACTAACAAAGGTGAGAAAGGAAAGAGCAGATGAGCCAACAGTTTCCAAGTAAAGAACTAAACCTAGAAGTAATAATCAATTCAACCAGAGATGGTGACGGCACATTGTTAACAGCATCACCACAGTTTTTCTCTCATCCATCAAAGGATATAGTCAAACACCTACTGGAACTACAAGTACCTATACCTATGGTAAATTGCAATCGCAAAGGCGATGGCTGTCCTACATATATAACAGAACTACAGAACCACAACCATCATGTACCAGTATTTGAGAGTGAGAAAGATCTAAACTCTTACATCGCTAGGATCATGGTACATACAGAGCAAGCATGCAGAAGTGTAGGTGTTGCACTAACACAACTACAAAAGCAACAGATGCAAGCAATAACATTTGCACTGTCTACAAAGCTAATGATATGTGGTGAATGTGGAGAGGTAAAAGAAGATGACGCTAGAGTACAGGCCGGAATGAAATGCGGAGCTTGTGCATATGGAAATACAGAAGGAGACATAGAGTAATGGAAATATCTTATCTATCTACTAAGGACAATAACAATAACTGGGGTGACGAAGAGGTAGGTGGCAAGGCTAGGCAGTTAAGGAACATAGCATCTAACATGGTCCCAGACTGGGTAACAATAGTAGCCACATGCCCTGACTCAGAGATAGAACGAACAGTACTAGAGGCATGGTACAGCATAGCAGGAAACGATTATGTTTATGTTAACGGTGTCCCAGTCACTAACGGTAGACGGTATGCAGTCAGGTCATCTGCTTCAATGGAAGACGGCAAAGACCAGAGCTATGCTGGAATATTTGAGTCTAAACTCAATGTTCCTATTACCGGATTAGAACAAGCAGTAAGAGAAGTGAGAGGCTCAGCTAATACAGCTAGGTCAGAGGCATACCTAAATAAAATGGGAGTGTCACATCACTACCATAATTTTGAAGATAAATACCGGAATGACGTAGCAGTAATCATCATGCCTATGGTAGATGCCAAGATCTCAGGTGTTCTCTTCTCTAAGGAGCCAGTAGGTGGCTCAGATCAGATGTTAGTAGAGTGGGAACAAGGTGTAGGTGGAGTAGTAGATGGCAATAACGAATCACAACATGCCTTTCTACATCGCAAAGTGTTTCCATCAAAGTCAATCTTTGGAGACATGCATTGGAGTAATGATATAGCAATGCAATCCATATGGGCAGAAGCTAAAAGGTTAGAGGCTAACTATAAAAGACCAGTAGATATTGAGTGGGCCATAGATAAAAATTATAAGCCTTGGATACTACAGGTAAGGGAAATTACAGCCATGAAGGAGGCAGTGTAATGAGTGACAACGATTACTACACCATAGAGCCAGACAGATCAGGGTATGGCGGTATGCCATTCAATGTATATGGATGGGGAACATGGGAACAAGGATCTTTACTAGCAGGACAGCAACGTAAGACATATATAGATGGGTTCATGACACTAGAAGAAGCACAAGAAGAATATCCTGATGCAAACTTTGGATTCCAAGATTCTAATAATACATATGACCATCTACCAGAGGCAGCGATGAGTGCAAGAGAAGAAGAAGATTATTTTTATGGAACAGGAGCAGTGTAATGGCTGGACTATCAGAATTTATAGACGATTTACATACGGTGTTATCAAAGCACTACGGTCATGATCTTAACTTCGTAACCGGAGAACATATCGGATGCGAAGAAGAGAAAGACGCAGACGGCTTTCGTAATATAACTATCACAATGACAGTAGGTTTAAATTCAGATGAAGAGGTAGCTACATGATAAATGAACCATACAGGGTAGCAGAAGCTGCCTTAGAACTAGGGGTACACAAGACAACTCTATACCAGATGATAAAGGAAGGTACTATAGCAGCTTATACAGTTGGTACTAAGCATCATGGTCTTAGGATTGAACGCAAAGAGATTGATCGCTATAAGAAAGCGAACAAGATCAAAGTAGGGTTTGCTTAACACCATTCTTTCTAATTAACAATGCCAAGTCAGCCCATGCCTCATGGGTATAAACCTTAAAGGGGACAGACTCATACTCTGTTCCCTTCTTAACTCGGTCCCATATGTACTCAGGTTCTACAGAACCGACATTCATCCAGAATACAGCACACTCACACAGATAATAAAAAGTGGGGGCCCCTTTAAGGACAGCCCCCACTAAACCAGAGTATATAGCTCCATCAATTCTATCTATGTCGTGGTCATACATGCTTTCTCCACCAGTTCATCACTTGCCAAAATGCCCTACGCTGATCGGTTGTTTTACTATGCCCTATATGATAGCACTTGTGCTCTTCACATTTATATACAACCATAGGGGATAGCAGTAATACAACTCTTTTCATGTAGCTTATTCTTTCTAAATTGGCCTCTTCTTTTGTGTCAAACTTTTGCTTTAGGTCACATGGTGTACCCATCTTTACTCCTTGTGAGCCAACCCATATGTTCTTTCATTGTCCTCTTGCCCTACTGCCACTACGCTACCTGACTTGATCATTATTTTTAACTGGTTAATAATCATTGACCTGTCTGTGTTTAACTTATCTGCCATAGTGGTAGCGGACATTGCCCCTATCTCTCCCATCAGTTCTTTTATTGTTTGGAATAGGTTAGCTTCCGCACTCATTAAGTTCTTTGTTTCTTCTGGTGTGGCAAACCTAACACTATCAAGCCCATGTTCAGTGAAGCTATAGTGTAAGCCCATAGGCTTTGGCTTTGGCATATCATTACACTTAGTAACCTCTAACAGTACAGCTATACTACCCTTGTCATCTATCACTTCTGATGAGTGTCTGAGCATGACATCAGCCCCTGCCTCGAACTGACTGTTACCGTAGTACACTCTATCGTCATACTTAGGGGTATGTGCTATGCCTAACCACGATATGTTTAGCTTGTTCATTGTATTGATGATAGCTGTAGCTACCTTATCCTCTTTCATGTCTCCCATTCCTGCTCTACTAACAGAGTCTAGTACTAGGAACTTAATGTCTTGGGTCTTGATATATTCTTCGAGTACATCTTTGTAATCAACCAGAGTTCCACCCTTGCCATTGAAGACGGTCAGGCTATTTGAGTTTAAACCCAAAGCTTTAGCTACTGCCCCCACCCTTGGCGGTATGGTCCTCTCTGGTCTTTCTAAGTTAACGTACATAGCTTTGCCACCTGATGTTTCCCAGTAGTGGTTAGCTGAATAGTTAACTGTTAGTGCCATCATCATAGCGGTAAAAGATTTACCTCTGCCCGGCTTGCCGTACATGATAGTGCCACCACCCTCTAGTACATGAGGCTTTAACGCATAGAGTACTGAGCTCGTGTCTGTTGTACCCTCTACCATTATGGGTGCTGATATCTCTAGATATGAACTCCATACATTCTGGCAAAAGTAATTGAGTTGTTCCTTGAGTCTGCCCTTTGGTACGACAGACTCAGCGTCTGCTGGAGTAGCACCTAAGAACTTATACGCCTCATTGCATAGAGATGTACGCTCTCCATTTCTCTCTATGTTACATACTGTATAAGCCAGTGGTTTAGTATTGAACTGTATTTCTAAGTGAGCATGAACACCAGTGTCTGTCTTCCTGATATTCTCTGCTAAAAATGTAATAGTATCTAAGCTACATTCAATGTGATACTGAACACCATCATTGTCTGTCTTCTGTAATACGTTGTGGGTTACCATAAAACTCTGTCTCCCTAAATGTTTTTCTCTGTCGTGCTTGCTCATTAAACTTGGGCTTAACTCTTTCCCAAGTATCTTCACTACGCTTGTATGGTTCTTCCTTGTCCTGTGGCGGTGGATACCAAATAGCCTCACAATAACGTGAGGCTATTGGCATATCCCATTTACAAGTCATTAACTTCTGACATACAAAGTCACTGCAGTTCAAGGTTATTAAGCTTTTTACTAGAGAATTTATATTGCTTCTGTGAGTTATACCAGTTCCATGCAGATATAAAGGATGTACCCTGTATCACTCCCTCTGGAACCCAGTTAACAGTACTGTTGTCTGGCTTGTCCTCTGATAAGTGGAACACTATACCGCCGATCTTTAACTTATCCATTACCCTATCACCCCAAGGCATAGTATCTTGATAGCCTTCCCAAGGTGTTATGCTGTTCTTTAACATACTGATTATGCATGCTACATAGGCAGCAACTTGTACCCCGTCTTTGAAGTAGATATTACTACCAGTCTTTAAGTCACATACATATATCGTATCCTTCTGGTTAGACAGTAGTAGGTCTATGCTTCCACCGTACTGGTACTCTGCATTAAACACTGGTAGTTCTTGCCCTACTATTGTCAGTCCCTCTGACTTTATAAAATTACGAATCTTCTCTAGTGTTAGGAATATATTGTGAATGTTATCAAGCCCTGCATCTAGTTCTCCTATCCATTTATCACAATTAAATGGATCTTGTAGATATAGTTCCATTGTTCTATGTATACGAGTGCCTTTCTTGCCAGACTCTTTAAACTTTTCTTCTGAGTATCCTTTAGCTTTATCAAGTACATCATCCACTGTTAAGTTATTTGATATGTAATCAAGTGTCTGGTTAATAGACCACCGCCTGATTCCCTCTGTCTTACTACCGTCTGCACTATTGATGATAGTGGTGACAGATGGTAGTGACTTGCCTTCGATCTCTCCAAGAGAGAGGAACTCAGGTACATCGCTTGTGACCTTATACCCATGCCCTCTGCCTCTTGCTACTTGATCTACCGACAAGCTAGATCCATTGTTGTTTTTATCCCAATGCCAATACTTCATTAAATCTCTATCTCCTGTATTAAGAATGCTCGTGCTTTGCCTTTGGTGTATACCTTAATCACACCACCCTTGTCCTTCTTGGACTCTATTGAGGCCTTACTTAGCTGACTAGTGGCTTTGTCTAACCAAGCAGGAGTAGAGGACTGGGTGCTTTTGATTTCGTATACTGCATCGTCTGTTTCCACATCAGTGTGAGGCCGGGCACTGTCTATGTTCCTGACCCCACCTAATGCTCTAGCTACTCGGCGTTCATACTCTTTGCCACGCCGTTTGTTATTACGACCACGATGACTGTGGTTTATTGATTCGATAACTGCTTGATATCTATTCTTAGTCATCTGGTGCATCCGCTACGCAGTAGTACTGTCCATTAACTACGACATCGCCCTGCGATCCACACTGTATACAATTTGAGTTTACGCTCAAACCGTTATTGACTATGTTGATCCACCATGCCACATCTTGGTCCTTCCCTATTGATTCCACCTGTGTTGCGAGTTCACTACCATGGGCTTCACTAATTACATTGAGCCATGCGACTGTAAATTCTCCAGACGGCCTTGCCTCTGTGCAGTTACACCACCCCTTCTTGTAGCCCTCTTCTGGATGGGAGTAGTAGTCTCCAAAGTTACCGCTTCTTAGGTTCATAGACTTTCCGTGCAGCGGACAGATAATTGAGTCCTGTTTCTCTGGCACTATTGGTGCTGGGATTTGTACTATTTGTGGTTGAGGTGTTGGTTCCTGTGCCATGACAGTCTCGCTGACTATGGTTGCACCCATGTCTTGTGCATGGTTGACGATAGGGCTTGAGTGTTTAGGTGTACTGTCTATGATGGTAGTCTTCTCATCTTCTACCATTGTGCCTAAATCTATACCCTGCTCATCAAACTTCTGTTGCATTTCTGAGTAGTCATATAGTCCTGAGAATACATCAGGGTATGCCTCTCTGAGAGCATGTACCAATGCTACCTTTCTTATCATGGTGGCTGGCATCTTCTTCCATGTAGATTGATTACTCGAGTATTCTTCCATTGATACACTGGACTCAAATGGTCCGTCTGGTGTACTGACACTAGCCCATCCACCTACCAGTTGATCGTCAGGTAATGCAAATGATCCCGACTCTTTCACGACAGACCTCTGTCCGTCTATTGTTCTGAGTACTATAACTCCACCTATCCAACTGGCACCATTGGCCCTTGCTTTCTTGGTGTAAAAGTCCTTACCTGTGACATATGAGGCAGGGCTATTGTTAGAGTATTTAATTAAATGCATATCATTCAGTAGTGGGTTAGCCCCTACTGTCTGACATGTCTTTACGAAGACCTGTAGTTCTAGGTCTGATGGCTGTACTCCACCCTTGCTCTGCAATAATGATCGTACATCGTCTATTGTGTAGTCTGTTGTTCTTACCAGTTCCGTAGTCGCCATGGCGTTTTCTTTCCCTTTATGGTTATCTCTTTAATTTTTTGTACTTTGCCGTTAACTCTTCTGTTGTTATAAACTTCTGCTGTGTTAGTAAATGTCCTGCCTAGCTCATCTCCTGTATATCCACAGTTCTTACACTGTCCTTGACTTGTCTTACCATTGGGTCTTTCTATTATCCAATGATGATTCTTTGGTTCTGCTAATTGATCGCATGGTTTCTTTTTTGTCATATATATTGATCCACTTATTTATTTGACCACAATATCTGGGTATGCTATAAATAAATAGCCGTTGCTATTAGGTTGTCTCCCTGATAGATGGTGCTTTGTTCGAGGGGCTAGTAATTGTGGCGATTGCTAGTCCCTTTTATTTTATTACTGACATAATTTTCTCCTCTGTTGATTCCTTTGGCTCACAGTGCCCATTCATAATTCTACTTAGGTGTTCTTCAGACATGTTTGCTTTCCTTGCCAAGTATGCCTGACTGCGTTCTTCTTTCTCTAACCATTCAACTATTGTCCATTTCAATTCTGTTCTCATATCGTTCTCCGTGGGGTGAACTCGGACATCCAGTTTATCATCGGGGAAAATAAATGTCAAGAGTTCCTTGATATTCTCAAGGAACCTCTTGTTTAGATCTATCTAGTTGTTTGAGTTTAAACTCAAGCCGATAGTTTCTTTACCAATACCCAGTATTGTTTCATTAACTTGGAGGACTCACGCTTTGTGAGTCCACCATTAGTTGATTTGACACTAGTACATAACTCTATAAATTCTATAAGTTCAGGCATTATATGCCTGTACTTATATATAACTTTAAATATATAAAACATATATATATATCCTCCGGCTATTGGGTCGTTGGCTCCGTCATTGCTAATTCTACATTGTCTGTGACAGTCCAATTTGCACCAGTTACACTAGCTGCAATAGAGAATTCTTTAGTACTGAAGTTTCCGTCATTGCCTACTTCATTTAACTGTATGATTAATGTACCTACTTCCATCCTTGTAAATGTACAGGCTCCACCTTTGGTAAATAGATTACTTAATCTTAGTGTTCCTATCTTTCCGTTAACAGCACTGGTAGGAGCATCTATGTGTATACGGTCATATGTACCGCCAGACGTAACCATAGCTTCTGCTTGATGATGGCCACCACCTATAGCTCTCATCCTTGCAGTTCCGGGTGTGACATTAATACTTTGACCATCGCTGGCATTGCCTATGACCTTAATCGTATGGGCATTAATAGATGTAAAGTCCATACTCTTACATCTATTCTTTTCTATTATGAGTTCCCCTATCTCTAGTACGGTATCTGTTCCTGAGTCTACGTCAACTCCACCAATGAGAACAGCCGTAGTTTCATTAGCAGGGAGAGCAGACCCCGTGAACACAGTACCAACACTCACGTTCTCTATCGTAATCTCTCGTACTGGAGTAGATCCAAGTACAATACGGAGAGTGTTATCTCCTTCTTCATATGTAGTTGGCACATCATGTGGAGCTGCGTATACGCCAGAATCGCCTCGTGAAAATGACCTTTCTGCGAGCAAAGTTTCGTTGACTATAGCCCCTGTCCCGGCGGTTGAACCTAAAGCCAGTAATCCAATAGCCATCTGTGGGCTGAAGCCCATCATTCTCAAGAAACTGTATGGAGACTTTACGATATTAAACGCTCGTTTCCATTTCTCTGATTCTGAATTTAGATATTCAATCTTTGCGAATATCCAATCTCTCCATTTAACTAATTGTCGATACGTGCCGAGTGGTGAACGTACTACGTTCATGGGTATAGCTTTTAGCGTAGCCCACCATCTCTTTAATACGTCAGGAATACCCAGATGTATATGCAGTCTGGGTATGTGTGGCCTCGGTATAGATATTCTGGGTATGCTAGGTTTCTTCCATATCTTCTTGAACATAGATACTCACCTTATATGGCTACTGTCATGCGACTGCAATAATCTTGGCTTTTGATATAAGACTTTGTATTGCTGTTTTTTCTGATGATGTTGCATTAGATACAGTAAACTGACCTGTCCTAGTACGAGTAATAATTGTATCAGGGTCTGTACTGTCATCTAACAATGCATAATTACATCGTGCAATAACATTTACAGTGCCATCTGAAGCGACCTCTACTGTGAGGGCTTCCAGTTCTGCGTCTGTCTTGGTAATCGCCATCTTACACTCCTGTACTATGTCTTAGTAATTGTGTATGTGAGTCCACTTCCTGCACCATTGGGGAGAAAAAGTCTTGCATACAGGGTTCCATCAAGTCTAGTAGCATTCGGATGTGCGTTTTTTGCTACTGTTACAATAATATCGTTTGAGGAGTCAGCCACATCAAGAACAGGTGGAGAATTTCCCCCTGTTTCATCACTTCCAATCTGGGTAACTGTTGGATTGCCATCATTAATCTCAAATTTCCAGCGGTTAAGTGTATAGCCCTCATCATGACCAGAATGATGCCCCATAACCCATACCTCTACCAAACCCATCGTCCATGAACCTGATGAAGTAGAAGGAGTAATGGTTAATGCTGTTGCTGCTGAAGTGTAATTAACAATATCCATAGTCACATGTACCCAAGCATCTGTTATACCTGCATCGGGGTCATGGACAACAGCAAGGTTTTTGACAATTGTATTTGTCGTTGGATTTATAGACAATGCACCTGATGAAGTTGTAATCTCTTGAGGGCCAGTAAAAGTTAGGTCACCGTCAATTGTAAGCACTCCATCAGCTACAGTCATTAAGTCTGTATCATCAGTATGCCCTATGGTCGTGCCATTAATAAGTACATTATCTATATCTAAAGAGCCACCAGATATAAGCCCTGTTGTTGTGATAGTACTAGAACCAGTATCTATAGTTCCAAAGTTAGAAGTAATGGAGCCAGAGTCCAATGCTCCTGTTGTAACTATATTTCCACCACCTACATTGTGACTTGAGAAGTATGTAGATACTGTATCTACATTAGTCATCCTCATAGTACCGCCATCATTAACTAGCAGACCGTCACCACTGGCAACAGCAGTAGTACCTCTAGCTGTACCACCATCAATGAGGTTTAACTCAGTAGTAGTAACAGTAGCACCATCAAGTATCTCCAGTTCTGCTTCTAGTATTGCTGCACTACCTATAGTAAATCCACCAGCAGTAATAACCCCTGTAGTTGTCAGGGTTTCATTACCAAAGTCTAATGCTCCACCAGAGTCAGTGATACTTCCATCAGCTAGAGTAAGGTTACCTATAGTAGTACCTGTAGCTAGAGTTGCAGCAGCAGAAAATGTTTTTGCACCACTAAAAGTTTGCGTTCCACTTAGGTGTGCTGTATCTGCGTCAAGGTATGCAGAAGCTATAGCAGTTCCCTCCCATGTACCAGCAGTGATAGTACCTACAGTTGTGACAATTGCTCCTGTAAGTATATTAGTACCGCCAATCGTAATGGTATCAGCTTCTAACGTACCATCAAAGTAAGCATCTTTAAACTCAAGAGCATCAGTTCCCAAGTCCACAATAGCATTAGAAGATGGGGTTAAAGCCCCATCAGTTAGTGTGAGTTGGTCTTCATCACCTACTCTAAACCTAACAGTATTATCAGTAGTGAAATCTATATCATTGTGTCCATCTCTACCAATAACTAAACTTGCATTTAATACAGAAGTGATAGTTGTCTGGGCTGCTGTTACCGCTACATCATTAGAGTTAGCGGTAATACCGTCACCTCCTATGACGTTTACTACAGAACTTGTAGCTGTCATACCAGCACCAGCAAACAAAGTAGCCAAGTCATGGACTGCTTCCTTGTTCATGTTGCCAGTAGCACCACCATCAAGGAATAGAATGTAATCACCATCGGCTATAGCATCTTCAGTAGCAAGAGCTGGTGTAAGTTCGACAAAGTTATCAAGTCCAATCTTCTTAATCACACCACCATCAGAATAAAGTAACTCATCAGCAACAACTACTCCCGATGTAATCTCTGTCTGGCTCGATATAACTGTATTGTCTAATGTAAACGCCCCATCGTTAGCAAGGTCTATGACCCCACTGGGAACTACAGGATTATAGTTAGTGCCGTCAGCTACAAGTATTGCTGTATCAGTATTGGTATTCATGGTGATGTCATCGCCAGATACTGTAAGATCACCGCCTACTGTAAGGCTACCACCCAATGCAACAACTGATGCTGCTGCATTAGCACCGTTAGTGATAGTAACGTAGTCAATGATGGTGCCTTCTACTGCCTTATCTGAACCAATAAGAAATGTATCACTAGGGGTAACTCTTATTCGCCAGTAATCTCCTGCGTCATCAGCCTCATCTGCAAAGAAATGCATATCTGCATTGCCAGCGTCTATTGCCCTTAGTATTATCTTTTCAGTATCTATGTTCTCTACTTGTATAGAGTCCCTATATTTGATACGTCTTTTAGAACCACCACCAGAGGATGTTACTTCTACATCCAGTCTATTATTCGCAGTAGTAGCACTGTTGGAAGAGGTAATAGTCCACATACCATCAGTACTAGTAGTTGTATCATCTAATGAAGAGCCATGTGTAGAAGTCTCGGCTGAATCACCTTGATAAACTTTTACTGTAGCTCCACTAATCCCATTCCCGGCATCGTCATATACATATCCTTTAAGTACTATATCGTCATATGCCATTACAGTCCTCTACCTCCTAATCTGGAGTGATCTCTATATCTCAATGCTTCCCGAATATAATAAAAGGGATTATCTTCTAAGCGATCTTCATCTATAAATATTAATATAACTCCTATAGATGCTAATTGTACACGAGCCAATATATCCCTAGTCGCTGTCTCCGTTCCCATGCCATAGTGATAGTAATTTCCCTGTACATTTATAGCCAGATCAGGAGGATCTTTAAACATAAAGTCTACAACTGATCCACCTTTATCTAATCTGCCTCCCATAAGAGGACTCTGATAGGTAAAATCCTCATCAGGAATTTTACCAAGCTGTTGTAATACCACATATGTAATCCATTCAGGACCGGAGCCCTCCCAAGTTGATGGCATCTCTGGGATTTGCTGAGTTGTCATGGCTCAACCAATGTGATTTGCGAATGACCTCTTTCATCATAGCCTGTATATTCCAAACCAGAAGCTGATGCTATATCTACATAGTAATTACGGTCACCACCACTATCATCTCTAAATGTAAATTCAACTAGCTGTCTACTTTCTATAGCAGATATAAGATTATTCCGTAGCTCTTGAGGGGTCTTACCTTTATATTCTTTAGAGAAGTCTACTGTTACTGAGTGGCCCCACTTAGATTCCAGTTTCTTTCTATACTCAAAGGTAAGAGATATAAGATCAGGAGATAACTTCTTAGCTGCATCAGTATCAGAGTCTTCTCTACTAAGTGATACCTTAAATCGAATAGCCCTGAAAACTTTACCATTTAATACTGAGCTACTATCTCCAAAGTTAAACGTCTGTACGCCCTTCACAGCCCCCATAGTAGTGGAAGTTACATCGGTATCACCTGTCTGAATAGACAGAGAATTTTCTGCGTGATCTAATTCATATTGAACAACTAGCTTTTCATTAGAGCTTAGATCGCTTGCTTCTACTTTTAATCTTAATGCCAGCTTATCAACTTCAACCTGTCCGGCATCGAACCAAGGAGTGTAATGATCTGCTGTCTTAGCGTATTCAAAATCTGCAAGCTGAGATGGATTAATAATGTCTGAAGCTATCTTCATATTGTATACATCATTATCAAATACCCACCATAATCTGTAATCGCCATGTGCATTACTAACATGAGTATCTAATATTGGTTTACCAGCATCAGGAGCATACCATTTAGTCTGCCATCCGACTTCGTTATATCCGTATATACCACTCTTGCCTGTATCATTTGGCATAACAGGAGAACCGTGTCCGTGTTGCACGGCACTCCATTGGAAGTTACCAGTTATAGCAGTAGAGGCAACAACTGGAGCAGTAGTAGCATCTACCATAGCTAGAAGCTCATTGTGAGATGCATCTAGGCGTTTAATAGTTCCTCTAGCCTCTGAGGGTAGCCCATCATCCTTGTCTGGTCCTACTGTAGTAATAACAGCATTGTTAGATCCATTAATATATTTATATATACCCAGACCAGCAGGAAAATATACCGAGTCTCTCCATCTTCTTGTTCCTATTCCATTATATGGATGGAATGGAAAGTCTACTTCAGTCTCTACCCATTTCGTATTAGTAGCATCATGAGCAAACAATCCTACCTTTGTAGAGGCATAGATGATTGGATTGCCAGAAGAATCTCTGGCAATAAAGAGATCTGTTACATATCCGGCAGGAAGTGGGAGCAGTGCATCTGTAGTAGGAGACCCACTTGGAGAAGTAGCGTTATATAACTGACCAGCATTATTAATCCAGTACAGTTTATTGTCCCACCATGTCATATACTTTGCAGTATGCGTAGTGTCAGCCGTCCACGATGCTCCGTCAGTACTGTATGTATATCCAGTAGTATGAGCAAAGATAATATATACAGTCCCTCCAAGATTAACCGTTAAGGTATCTGTTGCATTAGCACCAAGAGTAGCCACTACTGCCCAGACATCTGTAGCGGATGTGTACTTTAATACTTTATGGTCGCAACATGCGTATATGGAATCACTAAGCTCACCAATAACTGCTGATGTTAATCCTGCTATAGCGTGAGCTGATGCAGCTAAAGTTCCATTTGATCCTGTCTTATTAGACAGAGGCGGTAATACCAGATGCCTTTTATATCTAAGCTGTGCTGTAGACCACCATGTTTTATCTACATCAACAGTCCCCTCCATCCTCTCAATACCAAGACCACCTCTCCAGTCTGCCCAAGATATGACAGATGCCCTTGTCTGTGAGTCTCTTGAGGTGTCACCGATAGTAACTTTAGGTGGATATAAAGAAGCTAATATAGCCTGTATAGGTCTTGTAACAGGGTAGTGAACCCCATTTATAGATACTTCATTCTCTTCAATGACCGTTGCTACCATTACGATATAGTCCTAACGCCAACTAAGAATGGGAATGCTCGTTTATTCTGCTCTGACATTCCATAGTAGAACGCTGCTTGTTGTCTATTGTTATCTGGATCAGTAGCAGGGCCACCAGAGTTAGAGGACAAAGCTAAAGCAGTAGCTTTATTAATTACATATCCATCATCTACTTCACATGTAGCAGAGTCAGATGTTAAAACTGCTGGCTTGTCCCCACCCTTTAACTTTAATAGGTTATATCCTACAAATCTTATTCCATCTCTAGTGAATACAATATCTTGAGAAGCCTTATCAATACTCCATAGATGGGATGGAACATCAGTCCAAGTAGCCGAATCGTTTTGTACTACCTTTATATCATCAAGTCTTACTGTGCATGCCCCTAGATCTGAATCGTATTCAAGAGCAACAGCAGTGATAGCTGTATTAGATTCCGGGTTAGATAAAGCTACTCGACAATGAGTCCAAGTGTCTGCTGATAAAGCTGGAACATCAACCGATTCTAAAATCGTAGCTGCAGCTATAGTGACAGTAGTTATAGCTGCATCATCAAGATGTATCTTAAGGTTTCCTGCTGACGTTGCTACTGTACTCTTAACCCAGAACTCTAGGTAGTCGTACTTACTAATATCTTTAGCGGTAAAGGTATCTCCTGCTATATCTCCGGCACTACCTCCTATAGCAATAACAAACTTATTACTACCTGAACCCTGTACCTTATCCTCACTATCTACAGATACATCAAAGTCTGAGTCTACACTGGAATCAAATACCGCATTACATTGATGAATTGAAGTCCAAGTAAACTTACTTCTGTATTGAACTTTATTAATCATGGCAAAGTTGGTAGGTGTGTTAAACCTACCAATGTGCCCATTCATATGTATGTCTTGACTCTCTAGAGGGTCGTATACCTGACCAGTAACATCCACTATAGCCTGATTAATAAATTCATTAATCTGAGTGGGTGAATAGTTATCCCACATCTCATACTTATCATTGACAGTAGTTGTGGCAGGGAAAGCCTGAACAGTTACCGTACCTCCTGTAACGTAATCAGAGACACGCCGTTCTACTTCTCTATTAGTAGACTGGGAGACATCGTTATAGAACCAGATATATCTTCCGTTGTATACGTCATTACCACCATACAGAACAGTGTCAGTTAGGGTAGTAGTGCCAGAAGATCCGGGAGTAGCGGTAGCAGTACCTATATGTAAAGCACCAAGGTTATATCCTACGGACTGTCGTATCTCCTGACGAGTTCGCTTCTGGATAACCACAGTACTCCTCCATTATTTCACTTTTTCTAATTTCTCTATAGAGCCTGTACCGTTTGTAGCCGACAACTGCTCTTTAAGAGATTCTATTTCATCATCTCTTTCTTTTAAAACTCTAGATAGCATCTGAATCTGTAATTGCATCTGGGCAGTAGGGTTCTGATTAAGAACTGCATTAATATCTTCAGTTGTAGGCTGAATAGGCTCACTCATGTATTGGCTCCTTTGTAATAGATCTTTTTATTAGTACTCTCTCTGCGTTTAGCAGCGTACTCTCTAAATTCTCTAATTGCTTTACCGACTTCCTTCCTCTGTTCTGGTGTTGGCTTTCTTATTTTACCTTTGAGTTTAATCTCAAGCAACCAGTTTTCAAATGCCTGTGCTGCCATATCTTCTATATGAGATTGCGACACAGTGGAGTCGGCAGGAACCTTTACAACGGAACGCCTACCACTTTCCTTATCGTGGAAGTGAAAGGTATGTATAACTATGGACTCCCCTGTCTCAGCATTATTCCCTCCTGTATAAGAAGAGACTAAGTTAGATCCTTGAGGAGTCCAGAGTTCGTTCACTAATTACGATCGTATTTTTAACATTACTTGCTGATAGTCAGTAGAAACCGCAGCAATACTTATTGCAACACCAATTGGTTCCAAGTCAGTAGCACCTGAAGAATCATGCAAAGTGGCCATACCGCTCTGTCCTGACACTTCGCTGACCTCAATAGCATTACCTAAGGTCATAGCTGTAGTTCCGCTTACCTCAACAGCAGCAATGCCATATGTTTGAAGCCAGAAGTAGTAAGAAGCAGTTACTGGAATAGGCGTAACGCCAAGTGGCCCCGTTGACTGAGTGCCATCGCCATCAATGAGTTTTACTCCTGCATAAAGGTTTTGCCTTAATCCACATAAAGAAGAAGTGGTCAATGCAGTTCTTATTCCATCTTCTTCATCAAGCGTGATGATGACCGTGTTATCGGCAGATGCATCGTGAGCAGGATGCGACTTGATTCTATAGACTTCACCTTCGCCCGGCCCATCATTGAATATCAAGTATCCATCTGCATATTGGTCTTTGGTTAAGTCAGTAGTTGGTACTTCTATGCTAATTGTTGTGTCACCAACACTATGAGCAGCAGTAGCAGCAACATCCATATCGTGTGCAGCAACTACAACAGTACCGTCAACAATCTTTCCGGCTGTGGCAAGTGCCGTTCCGTCATCCCTTGCATAATAGAACACTCTGCCGTCTGGGGTAGTTGCTCTTGTTCCTAACTTCTGCTTTTGTCCAGAAGTTTCTACTTTTTCCATTCCATAAGACAAATTAACTGTTTGCGGAAAAGACATATCTAACCTCCTTAAAGGTTACTTATTACAGGGCTTACCCCTGCGATCAACCGTTATTTTTTAGAGGAAGAAGAGCCACGGTCAATCGTTACAGCTTCTTCTTTACCTTTTCTTTCTACACACCATATACAATTACAATGTTCATTAGGGGGATACGGAAAGAATCCTATCTTTGATTTTTTAATTACATAATCTGGGTTTCCCGGAACCCCCCGAACTTCTGTGCCATAAGGATGAACAACTTCTCCTTCTGCATTTAAGCCATCAGCATGTCTGTATAAGACTGTCTTTGGCTGCCATGTATCCAGATACTCCCAAGAATAGCCAATTCCAGTCAGCTCTTCTCTCATGCTTTTTCTATCCCTAAAGCTAACCATATTTTATACCTTAACTTGTCGCAGGAGCAGAAGCATCATAAGTAAGAGGTGCTCCTCGACTATCGTCTAGCTCAAAAACCCCGTAATCGGCGGTCATCACCACTTCAGTAGCCCTAAGAGAAACATCTCTCTGCCTCTCTGTTCTAGTATCTACTGAGTTAAGAACTACCAATGCGTCTTTAGCAGCTATGACACCAATAGCATCATCACTACTATCTATTGAAAGGTTTCCGTCTTCAAAGATTGGTACTCCATTAAGTGGTCGGAGCCCACTAAAGAAGTTGCCAAGCAAATCAGAAGACCATCCAGCAGGAACTGGATATGTAGTAGATGCTGTTACAGCAGTAGCAGCTATCTGATATACAGCATTAGGGTGCTGAAGGATATATACCTGAGAACCAAACTTATTAGCTTTAGTGTAGGCAATCGCACCAGCAATCTTAGCCAGCGTTACTGCTCCACCAGCAGCTCCAAGAGTTGTTCCTCCATTCAATCCAGAATACAGAGCATGTACATCTGTATCTTTCTTTCGGGCCATCCCATCACCGAGCTGTCGCCCTATGATAGAGAAGACATTCTGAGCCATCTGTCTTACTAGCTTATCCGTAAGAATAATTTTAGCTCCAACCTCACTAGCTGTGAGATCTACAGTAGTCATCCCAATCTCTTCTTCATCTATGATGTCTTGTCCATCGACAAGATCACTCATAGACATCTGACCAACTTTAGGAACTGTCACTGTTGACGATCCCTTTGGCAGATTCATGGACTCTATCAGTGCCATAGCTGGAGCATTGTGCTCCTCTGTATATCTAGCAGTGGCAATAATAGTCTTCTGTGCTTTCTCAAGGTTTCCTGTTGTTGCAGTTTGAGCCATTACGCCCCCCTATATTCCTAGTAACTTTGCTGCTGCAGCAGTTGCTGCATCAGATCTATCCCCTGCTAGATATGCGTCTAGCAATCTATCATCGTTTGTCGCAGCAGCAGGGCTAGGAGTATTAGTGTCAAACGATTGCTGTGGAGCTAATCGTGACTTTAATTCTGCTATCTCTTTTCTCTGCGACTCCATAGTAGATATAGTTTTAGCCATGTCTTCCATTTCTTTAGGATTTCTGGCTTGTTCTAAACTACCAAGAGTTTCAAGACCTAAATTATATTTCTTAGCGAAATGTATTGAAGCATTTCGCTTTCCTCTTTCTACGTCTACTTGCTGTTGAGCATTTCTTTGTTGTTGTATCTGGTTGACTCGCCCCTCAAGATGACCCATAGTTTGCTGTTTTGCTTCACTATCGGAATACCCCTCTCGTAAAAGTTTCTGCTCCATTTGAAGAGCTTCTTGTTCAAGATTGGAAATAATCTTGTCACGTTCTTGGATCGCCTCATATTCTCTTCTTTGGCGAGCAACTTCATCTTGTTGTTGTTGAAGAGTTGGGTCGGCGTTGGGAACAGGGGTAACGGGATCATCAGTTGGGGGAGACAGAGTAGTCTCAGGTGTGGTTGGAGCCGGAGGAAAGTCGGAAGCCACATCTGAAACTGGCTCTGCCTCCGTATCTGTCGGTCCATATTCTGTATATGTACTACCAATAGCACCTTCTGCTTGTTGCTCTTCTGGCTCTACTGGTATATCAGAATTGGTTGTCATAAGGTCTCCATGTATTTGAATTTAAACTCAATACTAACATATATTATATATTTCCTTACTGGCTGTCCAATATATTGGACCACTTACCTCTGTTTCTTAAGAAGTCAACTCTTGCTTCTTCTGCACGCTGCCATCTTTCGACAGTATTTCTGGACATAACAGTCTCGTATCCTTTAGGGTGTCGAGTATTAGATGTATTTCTAATAATAAAGTCTTTATATTGATTATAAGAATCTCCATTCGGAAGAGTCTTCTTATAGAAATTACGTTGTAATGCTTGTAGTCTTTCATAATCAAAAGCACCAGAATCTGGATCAGTTGCTTTATCATATAAGTTATACCATTCCGATAATATAAATTTCTTAGGGTCGTTCTTATCAAAAGTTTGATCGTCTTGGTACATACCAAACTGTTTATTTAATGATGCTTTCTGAGTAGCATGCTGTTCTTGAAGATCACTAAATTCTTGCCTAAGTACTTGTGCCCCACGCACTAAAAATCTAGGATACTTTCTAGGATTCATAAACTGTTTTAACAGTGCTTCTTCCCTCGAGAATCTTTCTTCGTCTAATTGCTTTATTGCTAACCAGTATTGGGCATCTTTATCTCCTTGCTTTACTTTCTCAAGAAGCATAGGGTCTAGCTCGTCTGAGAGGTATTCTCTTAATATTCTTCTCTCAAATGGTTCCATGTCTTCATAATCAATACCTACATGTTCCTGTGCGTATCCCCGTAGCATTTGGAATGATCCTTGTGGATATGCTCTGCCCCCAACGAATTCAACAAGTCCCTTTATAGCTCTCTGTTGAGGGTTACCACCTTCAAGAACTACGGCCTGTGCCCATATAGGCATCGTCTTTGGAGCTATTTCTTCTTTAGTAAAGTTTATTATGTGGCCCTTTATATCCCAAGGAGATCCACCGTATACAGGGTCTCCCATATAAGTTCTTCCTGAAAGGATATCAATCGCAGATCCTACAACTGGAGATGCGTTACCTCTTACGAATCGTATACCGGGATTGTCCATGCTAAGAGTAAATAGATCTATAGGATCATCTCCTGATCCAGTAGCATAGATTCCTCCTCCAAGCTTGATGAGAGATCTTACTTTAGATCCAACTCCAATATTAGTTCCACCTACATTCCAAGTCATAAACATAGGGCTAGTGGGATTAAAGTGTTCTGCTACCTCTTCTGGATCTTCTCCTTTCGCAAAAGATATAGCAACAGCCATTGCCATAATACTTCCTATACCAGCAGCCAGTGTCTTTCTGGCTTCATTCCCTCTTATATTTCCACTAAAGACATCTCCTAACATTGCTGCTATAGCCCTGTTATATCTTGGAGCGAGCAAAGCTAGAGTTTCTAATTGTCTTTGTTTTGTAGAAACACCCAGCCTAGCTGGATTAGCAAGCCCTCTAAACTCATTAATAAAGTCATCTATCTGCTGTACGTCTGCATGATGAGAATATCGCCCTTCAAATGCCTTTGCCATTTCGATACCAGCTACATCTAATGCTGTTTCAAATCCTGACTGTGCCCTCTTTAGAAGTCCTACATATGTCCTTCCTGCCTGTGGAAGACCGGGTACTCTCTCTAATACTTCTTTTGAAACTCTTATTGGTTTAGTTCTTACAAATCCAGCATTAGCCATTAACCTAGTAAATTCAGTAAACTCTGTTCCTCCAGTAGATATCATCATGCCGGGATGTTTTGATAAAAGCTCCCTATGGTTATGTATATAGTTCTGATGGAATGTTGGGTCTACAAATGCAGAGACAAATCCCTTCATAGCTTTAGCCATAAATAGTGGATTCCTAACTGTCTGTCCCCATAAGAACAAAAGCTGTATTCCGAATGCTGACATGTCACCAGCTAATTGGAAGAACCTAAACATAGAGTTAGCAGTATTAATAGAATTTAAAGCCTCACTAAACTCCCTGTTGTCTACCATTGCCTGACCAATAGCTCTCTGAACATCTATGCCACGCATCTTAGATCCGTCAGGTTTTCTTAAACTTAAAGGCTGATCCTTAGTAAAGAATTTACCGGCAAAGGCAGGAACCTGTTGACCCAAGCTACCTTCAAATAATTTTGGTTGTTCTAGTCTAAGATTTGAAATCTCAAGATCTATTTCTGCCTTCTCAGCTTTTAATGAATCGACAAGACCTCCACGATAATAAGTAGTTTGCTTTCCACCTGAAGTAGTTCCTATAACAGGCTTGCCTCTAACAAGTTCTAGTATTTCATCTAATGCTCCAACCCTATCAGCTACAAGAATACTGGTAGCTGATTTACTCCATGTGTACTCAAAGGTTCCATAGGCTTTATAGTTTGCATAGGCTTCGGCAACCATATGCTTTTGAAATCCTAGATCTCCTCTCATTTTATTTAATCTCTGATATAACTCTGAAGGTACTTGCATGCCAGCTTCTGTTATATCATCAATTTGCTGCTCTAATTCTTGAACTCTTCGGAAGAGAGCCTTAATCATTCCTTTCTGCGGTACAAATGTACTAGGTTGGTCTTCTGCAATACGTCCAGCTTTTATAAGTTGCTCTAGTGATATTGCAGCAGTATCACCAAGCATACCCTCTATCTCAGGTAGCATATTCTCAATAGACTTGCGAGCCTGTGCTGTTATTTGGCCACCACGTTTAGCTCTCTGTATTTCTTCTATTAGTGTTTTTGCAGCAGCTAATCGTTTACCAGCCAATCCTCTGCTTTGTATTAATTCTTCAGGAGCACCAGTTGTTCTGGTAGAAACTACATTGTTAACAATATGGTCAACTGCTCTCTTGTCAGCTACTCTTCTATAGGCAGCCTGTAGGTTCATTAATAGTGCTTCATCATCATCAAGATATCTATATCCAGCTTCTATAGCTTCTTCGGCAGTCTCAAAATATCTTTCCTTTTCTTGAGCAGATCTTGTTCCGGGTCTGCCCGGCCCGGCTACAACTCCGATATCTACATACTCACCATCAACAAATACACGACCCATTAATCTACGACCAGCGTAATGTCCACCTTCTGTTACAGCGAGTTCATTAATGTCTATACCTTCTGCTCTAAACATTGCCAGTTTTGCATCTTCAATAGCATTAGCAATTTGAACCCATTCTTTCTGAGCTTCACTTAAAGAAGATTCATATTCTGAATAGTTAGAACGTATATCATTTACGTTCTTACCTCTAAGTGGACCTTCTGCAATTCTTCCTGTATCGTCTAGTTCGCCAAAGACTTTACGTTGAGAACCCAGCCTAGATAATCTTGTGAAAGCAATTTCTGCTTTCTGTTTACCCTCTTCTTTAAGCATGGCATGTGCAATTAATGATTTAGATAGTGGATCATTTGCTGCACTGGCAGGATTTAATCTACTAATAATATGTTTAAGGCCCGGAGTCTGAGCTAATCTCCGATAGTTATTAACAATAAAGTTAGCACTAATAACATTCTCTATATTCTGTAACGAAGATAAAGATTCAATGGGAGGAGTAACTTGCCCTGCTTCATCTATTCCTTTAGGCGGTGTCCCTTCGTCATCGACAATCTTATACAGTCGGTCCTGTGGCATAACTGACCACAATCCATCTTCATCAACTTCTACATAAGGACCAATAGGGTCATAAAGAAATTTCGGACCCTTTACATAACCGGGAGTTCGTGTCCCTGTTACTCTAGTAAGTTCTCTTTCTATTCTGGCTTTATTAGGAATCCCTTGAGGTCGCCTGTCTGAAGGATGAACAAACTTACTTTGACCCCTATTATAAAATTCAGCTTTCCTTGAAAGTTTTTTCCAAGCAGTTGAAGATTTTGATTGAGACTCTTTTACTATAGCTCCATATATATTATCTACAGAAGACTTTGGATGTTTAGCTAAGTATTTTAATATGTAATTACCAAGGAAGGTAGGTTTTCCTGCTTCTCTGTATGCTTTAGGATCAATAACTTGTGGCTTGGGAGGATCTAAAGAATCAACAGCTCTCTTCTGATGCCAGCTAAGTTTTGCATCATGGCTAGGCAGATTAATGATAGCAGGATCTGTGGCTTCTATACTTGGTTTAGGTCTATCTTCATGTCTTAGATAAGATTCAACATCTTTTTTATGAATACGATATTCGGTCCTCACTCTTCCAGTGCTACCAGTGATGCGTGTTTTAGTTACATATCCTGCCTTTAACAATTGAACCTTTGTAAGATTATGTTTTTCTAATAGCTTCCCTACCGACCTAACTGCTCTTACTCTTTTCCTAATAACTTCATCGGGCTCAAGGGCTAACCTATCAACAGTAGTATGATCCTTTCTATATAACCTATCAGGATCTTCTGGAATCCTGACAGTCTTATTCTTATTACCAAAGAAAGCATTGGCTGTAGCTTCTTCATGTTCAAGAACATTATTCTTAATCTTTCTATTAGATGGAGTTACAGGTCGAGCTAGGTCATCGAACATTGCCTTTAACTCAGGACTTAGGTTCTCTTCAAGTTCTGTACCTCTAATAGACCTGTATGTTTTAATAAGCCAATCTTTAAATACTTCAAATACATTTTTAAGTTCTCTAGTCTTGGCATATCCAGTAGTAACATAGAGTTCAAAGGCATCAGCAAATGCCTCTTCCCCTTCTCTAGTCCAGATATTTTTATTATCTAAAGCGTTAAATACCTCTGGCCCCATTGAAAACTCACCAGCAACTTTTAATTGCTCGTTAGTTAAGTTTCTTCTTAGTACATGACCGTACTCATGTATGGCAGTTCTAAAGTCAGCAGACTTAGTAAGGCTTACAAGGTAAGTACCATCACTAAATATATCTGTAAATCCTAATATCCTACCGCCTATTGGTAGTTCGTCTGTAGTTTGGTACAGTCTCATATATCCAACACGGATAGCTTCTCCTAATGTAGTAGGAGCATGGGGGAATTTACTATTTGGTTTACCTTTTAAACCTAGTTCTGGAATGTAATTACCCTGATCGTCAACAATACTTTTATTAAGATCAATAGAATGTATCCATCTACCCTTATCTGTCTCTCCAAAAGATAATTTTGCCAGTGGATTCATACCAAGATGATCTATTAAGTCGCTTTTACTGGATATAGTTCCACTCTCAAGGGCAACATCTAATGCAGCATCTAGAATTGTTTCTAAAATATCTTCTTGACTTGAACTGTATCGGACATTATGCGTAGCCAATCCTGCTAATTCAAGATGGTTTTTAACAGAATGGCTAAATCCTTGACGTATCTCTATATCACCATTTTCCATCATAAGTTGAATAGGTCTAGATGGTCCACTTTCATAATTGTTTAATACTTTAGGAGGAACTAATCCTAAATGTGCGTAACGTCCAGTCTCTAATTCTGTTCTTATAAGGCCAATAGATGTCGCATCCTCTGATAATTCAGAAATAGTTTCTTGATCTAAAGCAGATATAGCATCATTTAGAAGACCTGATCTGGCATCATCGGCTGTAGTAAAACCCTCATCAAGTTTATCTATTACAGATTGAGCTGTAACATTATCAAATACATTAAGTAATGCTCGACCCATATCGTTATCTTCAACATCTAACTTGTAAGGAATATCATCAAGATTATCAATGGCTCTCTGAAGAAATTTTGCTGCCTGTGTGTCAGCTTCTTGATCGCTGAAAACATAAGAACCTAATCTATATCCAAAGCTTTCATATATATCACCGGGCTCATCACCATAGCCCAACATCCAAGAAAGCTTTTCAATTCTTTCGTGAATTGGACCCTCACCTCTTAAATCAAAATAGGCATTTGTGGGAGGTTTATTAAGACCAATAATTTGTAGTTGTTCATCAGTAAACCCAAAAGGATTTATAAGCTCTTCTGGGGTAACTTCCATAACACCAGTAGGTTTCCATTTTGCTCCTATAAGTATTTTTGCATGTTCATTTTTTAGACTAGAATGTCCAGACATCCTTAAAATATCTCCGACAATCTTCTGGGCCCCTTTAATAAGTGTTCCTGTATTTTTAGGTTTCCCAGAATCTAATATGCCTTGAGCCTCATTTTCAATATCCTCTATTAGCTGGTTAGCTCTTGTTGATCCCATAGGAGGATCATCTACAAGAAGTTCATCGAGTGCGAATCCCATCTCTCTAGTATTACTATCATCTAAAATAGTGTCGAACTTAGTTATAGATTTACCGCCATGTCTTTTAGCAATAGCATCGTATAATAAAGAATTTACCCTTTTGCCAGCTTGCCCTAATGCATCTTGTGATGCATCAATTTCTCCTCGAATATCAGGGGTCATCTTTACCCCTCGTCTTTCCATCTCATTTGCAAGTCCGGCTACCCTTTCAGTTTCAGCTTCTAGTGCCACTTCGGTACGCACATCATCAATACGAACTTCTTCTATAGGAGTTTGGCGTTCCAACCTCATTCCCATAGATTCCAGTTGGGGGTCAGCTTCAACTCCAGCTCTAAAATCTTCAGGGATTTCTCTTATAGGCATGCCGTCTATAGTTGGTTCTTTAGGGCTCTTTTTCCATGAATTTACTCCCTCGTCTACAGCCCTTCTAACAGCTTTTATCGAGTTCTGTATTCGTGTTGGTAGTATCTGTGCTCTAAATTCTCCGACGGCTTCGCCGTATCTAGTGCCAGAATATTTAAGGGCAGCATCCCCATAGCTTTGCATCACACCGCCAGCACTATCTATTGTGATATAGGACTTGCCAGACATAGCTCCATGAACAAAACCTTCTCTTAAGATAGGCATATGCCACCCTTTATCAAATATAAGATTAGGGGGAAGGGGAGCATTATTATGTATTGTGTCTTTATGCATACTATCTAGCATAGACCATAGTGTATATACGGCATCATCTTCAGAAGCTAATGTATCTGCTATAACATTCTCACCAGACGCTAATTTTGGGCCATCATAAATATCCCAGACTGTATCATCGCCAAGTTGTCTGGGAATAATTTGGAATCCAGATTCTCCATTTAATAATTGTTCTTTAGACCAACGTATATCTCTTGGTAAAATCTCTCTGGGACGACCTTCTATGATAACTTCAAGCATTTCATCAATTACTTTTGGATCAATATCAATATTTGATACATCACCCCAAGGCATAGTTTCTTTCGGAAAAGAAATTCCTATCAAAGGAAATTTAGCTTGCGAAGGATGATCTATAACATTAACTGTTAATGCCCCACTACGTTGACTTAACATCTCTAACTTACCTAACATTGTTTCAAATGGAGCAGTGTCTACTCCTCTTTGCATAGCAGAATTATTAAGGGGAGTAATAGTTATATCTCCTCCATTCACTTGAAAATTCCACTTAGCTCCACCCATACCAGTCCACGTTAAAGATCTGCCCGGCAAGGTATCTCCTGACTTAAAGTCAACGGACATTTTCTTTTTAAATGCATCCTTACCAATATCCGTATCTAATACATCAGTCTGTATCTCTAATATTTCCATAGTGTTTTTAGGAACACCATCTTCATATATAACATTAGATTGGTACCTTGCAGTCATAAATATATTATTTCTATCTGTTATAGGTACTTTTGTTTTGCCTGTAATAGTAGGTGTCATTACTTCTTCAGGAATAAACTTATAGAAATCAGTTATCTCTTCTGCTTCACTTAATGTACTTGCAGGGTCTCTACTAACTATTGTTAATTGCTCAGAGTAATGTCCTTTAAATGTAGAGAATAAACTTTGTAATCCTTCTATATCTTCATCTTCTACCATATCTTCAGTTAAGTCCCTGAAAGGATGAAACATATGTTTAATAGTACTGTCGTCAGGAAGATTAGCTATATCAATTTGTGTTAGTAAAACAGTATTATTACCAAGATTAGGACCAGCAGTAACTGCTCCGTACTCAGGACTTCCAAAGTGGTCATTCCCTTTCCACATAACTAATTTCATTCGGCTCTTTTCTACAAACTCTCTTAACTCAGTCATCTTAATTCTGTTTTGAGGTTTGTAGTTAGTTGTTAACCAGTCTTCAAGTCCAATCCATTTCATCTCTTCAAGACTTACATTTAATCCTGAATACTCTCCGAACAGATCATTAATGGGTAATTCAGCTCCTCGTCCCCCCTGTCCTCTTTTTCCTCGAGGTACAAAAAGAGTTTTAATAAGACTGTTACCGGAAGTATCCCTACTCCCCACCTTAAAGGTTTTATCTTTAGGGTTATAGCCTCCAAAGTTATCAGGAAACCTACTACCAATCGATTCTGAATAGTTATCAACAAAGTCTAGAAATTCTTCAGTAGTCTGCCTAACTCTTCTATCTATATCAGCATTAATAGGACTAATCTTAAAGTAAGTAGATTGATTAGAATGTTTATTTGTAGCCTCTATAGCAAAACTACCGGGACTCTTAGGATCTATATCGGGAATAACCCTGACAGCAGTGTTCTCAAATAACAGATTAGGATTACCTTTTGCTGCTCCGGCATTAGTCCACATATTCATAGTTAGTTCTACCATATCTTCAGGAATGCCTTGATCCTGAAATATTTTTCTTTTATTAACCATATCTGGAGTAATAGTCGAAATATCCAAATCAGGTTCTTTCGCAACCCAGTTATATAGTGCCCTGTAGTTAGATTTAAATAATGATCTTCCTGCCGGACCCGATGTTAATGATTTAAATATAACTCCTGCATATACATCAGGGGCTCCAAACAAAGCTGTGAATGGAGGAAATGCAAAGGTAACTGCATTTAATGCTCCTTCCCACCCGTCTGTTTTCATCATGCCATAGTTTTCTTGAGCTTCTATAGCTATAGCAGATTGTCCAAGAGTTCCAAGAGCAGCAACTAATTCTCCCCCACCTTTCAATGCCATCTCTGGAACGCTGGTTGGAACAGCCCCATCTAAGACACTCTTCTGAACCATACCTATAAATTCAGAATTTGTATAAACTTCATTGGTATTGCTATCTAAATTATTTTCTCTTATATATTTATCTGTCTCAAAACCACTATCATCAATATTAATAGGATCTGGAATAACAGTAATATTTTTAGGAGCACCCGAAACCTTGCTCCATTGCTCTACCTTATTGCCACTATATTTTTTAATAGGTCTTCCGGTCTTATCTTCTCCATCTAATATAAAGTGGTCGCTTGAAGATATTTTACGATAGCCACGATCATATAGAGCTTGAGCCTGTTTATTAGCTTCTGACATATTATCTAAGATAACTTCTACTGTATCAGCTTGACTATATACAGGAGATGTCGGCGATGCTCGTCCGTATTTTTCAAACCAATATGAAAGATCTGAACCAGATAGAGACATAGGTTCTGTAATGTTTTCTGATATTCCTATGTCAGACAAAATAGTATTAGTGATATTCTGCTGTCTTGGAGATAAAGGAGTATCAACTCCTGATCCACCCTTGAGCTTATCAATTACAAAACTAAACGCTCTATCTATAGGGGTCTGAAGAGAATCAAGTTGTCTTTCAAAAGGGCTTCCGATATCCGGCTCAATTGCATAGCCGATTGCAGAAATAGCCGTGTCAGTTCCCGGCATAGCAAAAGAAGCCCACTCAGACTGACTAGCGTCAGAGAGCATGTTGGCGATTCTTTCACGCAATCCTATGTCTTGTCCCATTAGAAGTATATCTGTCGGGTTCTAGGATTAAACATAGACTCAAAATCTCCTCTCATTTGAGGAGACAAGGATGTATATTGATCTGTCCAGTCATAGTTCTGGAGATATCCAGCCCAAGTATTTTCTCCCTCTGCAGTAGAAGGAATAGTGCCACCACGCAACTGAGTACCAAGAGAACCCAGATACTGGTTATATATATTCTGGAACTGATTCTGGTAATACTGTTCCTGCCTTGGCCCTCCAGTTCCAGCCCAATCATTGGCATAGGAATAGTAAGCTGCAGCAGGATTTTGTTTTAAGTATTCTCCTGTAGTCCAGTCATCACCTTCAGCATAGTTATAAGGATTTTCTTGTGTCATTATGTGGTAGGTACATTAAATCTTGCAAAAACTCCACCCGGTGCGGTCCTTGCCCAGTTAAGATAACTAGCGTTCTCATCAGTGCCTTCCTGTCCGTACCACTGGTCAAATAATCTTCGTAGAATATTTGAAGTTTCTCCACGCAATGCCATAGGAGTTCTACCTAAGACAGCCTGATTTACCAAGGCTGCCTGATTTTGAATAGCTTGTTGAGCAGTCGTATCACCACCTATTCCACCAAATCTATCTTGTATAGATATTTGTTCATTAGTTAAATCAGGACCACTCAACCCTAATGTAGTGCCCACATTTCCTGCACGAGTTGCCCAATCAGCGGCAGACATTCCCACTGGGTTCCATGTTGCTTGACCTGTAATGTCACCACCTAGAAACTCTGCAAATGGATTAGTTCCGGGGGCCCAATCAGATTCACTCTGTAAACCCAAGCTCCAGTATGCTAACTGTGCAGGGTCTACTCCGAATCGTGCTTGCTGTGCCATAAATGGATTAGCAAGTGCTTGAGTTTGCAGCCAATTACGATAAGTAGCTGCCATTGGTGAATATGCACTTTGCCCTATGGTTGTCATAACATTCTCCCTTTAATAAGTAAGATAGTCTCCGGTATCCCCAACATCTATTGACGGGGTGGCATACTGAGTTGTATCCCCAATCATACCAAAATAATTATTTCTGACAACATACTGTAGCCAACCTTCGTCACGGTCAGTATTAGGATTAGCTACCCATTGGTCATGAAGCCTCTTTAATATAGAGGATGTTTCATTCTGTAAAGTAACAGGAGTTTTTTGCATAATAGGTAAAGCTGCCAGTGCCTGTTGGTTCTGATCTGAATTAGGACTTGTCATCCCAAACCGTTGCTGCCATCTATATCCAGCTAATTCTTCGTTAGTATATTGTTCATTAAAATCAAAATCTTTAGTAGGGCCACCAGTTTCTAAGAAACCTACAACTTCATTAATCTTTTTTAATAAAGCATCGCCTTCTAAGGGTTTATAATCATCAAGAAAATCGCTATAAGGATTAGCATTAGGATTATCGGATAGTCCACCAAATAACCTTCCCGGCGTTGCCCCACTTGAAGTGATTGTTTGCCCTTGAATATCTCCAGCCCACGGATCATCTTCAGCTTCCTGTAATAAGAACTGAGTCCAAGCTGTCCTTCTTAAAGGATCTCCTGCTAATCCCTGCTGGGACACGAACTGATTCATAAAAGGATTGCCACCACCAAAATTCTTTCTTAGATAGTCTTGGTATATAGGCGACCAAGGAGCAGATGAATATGATCCTATACTATATCCGGGTTCTCCTCTCTCAGTCTCATCGATATCAGTTGTAGTTTCAGGAAGTTTATCCCCTCTTTCTTTTTTCCATCCGCTTATAATAGTTAGTATTTCTTCAGGAGTTTTGTTTCTTGCAGTTCTAAGCCACTCTTCAGCTTGTTTATCATTAATAGTCCCTGCCTTCCATGCCAGATATAACTGGGATTGGTCCTTATATAAGGCACGAAGATCAACGTCAGAGTCATCAGTATCGTCTTCATCTGTATCGCCAACTATTTTAGTATCTCCGTCAATAGGCCGGTATTTCTTTCTTGCATCTTCTGCGTCTTGAGTATCTTGAGTATCTTCAGATATAGGCATCGAACCAGCACCAATAGGAGTATAAGGAAGAACTGTATTTGCTACACCTTTCCAGAAATCTGCCGCTGCTGCGGCTGCTTCAGGAAGCATATGTCCAATAGCTTCTGCCCCAGATCCGGGAATGATAGTAGGAGACTCTACTACTGCATTTGGATCACCACCTTCAGGATAAATAGTAGTACCAAACGGTCCCTCTACTGTTGGAGGTTCATATGTTGTGCCCAGTACTTTTTCACCGGGACCAATAACTTTTTCTAATACATAGTCAACATATGCCTTATCATCTATATTCTCTCTTAATACTTCTTCTATTGCTTTTCTTATATTATCTTCACTAAGAGCATAATTCTTAGCGTATGCAGTAATGAGTTCGTTTATAGATCTATCCCCTTTAAATCCTCTGTCTGAATTAGGATTTAATATCTTTTCCGCAGCCTGTCTAGCTCTATGGCTCGCTACATTACTTAGTCCCGGAGTAGAAGGAGCATCGGGAATCACTTCAGGTTCAGGTGTAGTTACCTCAGGAGCAGGGCGAACTATTCCAAGAGTCTCCTCTTCACTGGGAGGAGGAGATACTGGTCGTTCTATAAACTTAGCAGCATTATTTATTTCTGTAGTGTTAGTCCCAACTGGTCCTGCAATCTGATGTATCCCACTGGAAGTTTCCTTGAAGATACCAGCATTAGTCCTCTTAAACCTTTCTATTTCCTGCTGTCTTGTAAATCCCATCTAGTCCTTACAATCCTATCTGGCTTAATCTATCTTCTCCCTGTGCACCCGGCCTCGGCTGTCCGGGGGCAACATTATTAGCCGGAGGCGTGGGACTTGGAGGAGGCACTCCCATCATTGCATTAGGCATTACTCTGGGGTCAGCCGTAGGTGGCCCCCCACCTTGAGGTGGCCCCTGTTGTTGAGGTGCCATAGCTTGAGCCTTCATCATCTGTTTCTGTTGAAGCAAGAACATTAATTCACCGTAGTAGAACTGAGCCAGATCTCCTCTGCCTCTGTTCTCTGTAGCTGATAACAGTGACCACAATGACGCTTCAGGTAACATTCGTTCTGCCATTTGTTCCTTAATGGCATCTTCAATGGAGTCTGCATCCTGCAATCCTAGTATCTTATCTCTCACATAGTTATCAGACAGTAACGGTGTCTGTCCGTCCCTAGCCATCTGAGCCATAGACATACGAGACATGTCATCTTCTGGTAGCTGACTGGCTATAGTTATTTCAGGCATCCCTGCCATTTCCATACTGCCGGGATCAACAGTCTCGTTAAAGAATGCCCTGTTCCTGTCACGACCACTGACACTTACAGGGTCGTATGCACCAGTAATATATTGATCGCAGAGTATATTGGTAATTTGCATATAGGCATCTTCCATAGCTATGATCCTTGGTCTTAGAACGCTATCAATACCTTGTCTGAGAGTATTAATAGCAAAACCAGATAGCTGGAATTGCAAGTCTCCGTAAACAGTATGAGGTATGGCTCCTCTCTGTAGCTCTCCTGCTACCAGCCCCATGTATGCCCCTGTTTCTTTTGCGACTTCCATAAGTCCGAGAGGTGACACATCCTCCCCATTCGCCAAAGATATCTCTGCCCCAGCTTTATATGGATCTTCATCCAGCGTCTTCTGCCCATCCCTAGAAACAATCTTTATACCCTGCTTCCTAGAACGTGCCACCATTTCCATCATTACGGACATGGTGAAGTTATGCTTTTCGTATAGTTGTCTATTCCCTACATATATAGATTCGCCATAGTCGGCAACTGTATCTGTAATAGCAGTCTCATCTATATTTTGAATAAGTGGTTGAGGGCCAACCATACCAAGAAAGACAGGAACCCTGTCATTACCATGAGGAGTAGGTTGCTTAAGGATGGCATCCTGAGTACAAACAATATTGTGCTCATCATCATAGTAATCATAAACATCAATAGGCGTTTCATCATCCTGTTCGTCTAGGCTTATCCCATACTGTTGAAGTATTTGATCTTTTGTTTTTTGTATTCTGTAGCAAGCCCAAGCTAATCCTTCTTCACCCTCACCCCAGTAGGTATGCATAGGGTCCCAAGGAGTAATATCAACCTGAGTTTTGTCCTTTGAGTCAATATGAAAAAGAGCACGACCAGCGTACCAGCCTCGTAGAGAGAGATACCAAGCCAGTTGCTCACGAACAGAAGGCTGTAACCTTCGTCTCAATCTTTCGTCGGCAGCCCGAAGGATGCCAATTAAAAATTTTTCTTTAGCGTCATTAATCTCACGCATCTCTCTCGGCTCTTCGATATTAGGGATGCGGATAATAAGCTCTGCTGCCGACAGCCAAGAGATTATTTTATCGGCATAGGTGCGTGGCTCGTTAGAAGTATAGGACTCGTAGCCATCACCAGCTTCATAAGGACGCATAATATACAGGTCATAGTCGTCCTGCATCCTGTCTCTGAAAGGATATGTCGCCTCACGATGAGCTTCAACAAGGTTAACTATTTCATCAGCAGTCTTTCTTACCAATGTTTCACCCTAATCTTCTTTCGTTCACTGGAATACCCATAACCGAATTGATGGATAAGTCCGTAAATGAGTGCTTTTACCCCATGATTATACTTATCTTCAGGAGTATTACCAACTATATTTCCGTCACGATCCATTTTCCATCTATAGGCTCTGGTCTGACCGTCAAAGGGATTAGGGCCAGCACCAAATTCTGACAGTACCCCCTTGCAATGACTGTCTATTGTCAGTCGTGGGTAGCCACTTAAAGGGTTAACCTTAAGGAAACTCTTCAGTCGCTCAGTACCATCATTGATAGCTATCTTCTGTGAGGCCATGTACAGCCCCGAATTGTGAAGCCAGACCTCTGCCGGAGCTGGCATAGCCTGATGCTGGTTACCAGCGATATCAATTACACCGTACTGAACATCCTGCCACCACGGTTTAGTCATAACAATATCTATTATTTCTTCAGTGACGAGTCCGATTTCGTAGACTTCATCGAAGACCCTGACGTCATCGTTGATGATCTGTACCGCTTCCACAGCATAACCCCCAGCATAGCCGGGATCAATCCATACATGAACAGGCTCACCGGGGACGTAATCAACTTCCTTCGAGTGGATTGACGCCCTGAACTCGTTGAAGACAAGTCCTCTTGGTGGCACTGGTTTCCCTTCGATCCTTTCCATAAAGAAATCATCGCTAGAAAATGCCTCCAGTCTTTTTATTTCTTCATCTTCCCTACCGCCGGGGTACAGATGAAAGTTTGAATAGCTTGGTAAAGAGAAGCTCTGCTGATCGTCTACTCCTGACTTCCACGCTGTGTAAGTTTGTGGATACCATCCAAGAGAACTCTCGAAGGTACCTCCAAGGAAAAGCCATCCTTTTTTCGGAGCACATCTCCCAACGAGCCTGTAAAAAGTCTCCAAGTCAAGCTGGGATGCTTCACAACCAACGATACCATTGGGTGCTCGCATAGCGAGTGTTCGTGGATCTTTGGCAGACTTGGTTTCGATTCTAGTTCCATCAGCTAATATAATCCTTCCGGGGTCTACCCTCTTAGTAACTTCAGCAAGAATACCTATCTTCGCAAAGTCCTCGGTAAGATATTCAAACTCTGCCCTAGTCCTTTCATAGTCAGCAGCGACCAGCCAGTAAAGGCCCGGACTCTCATCGTGAACAAACTTCTGAATTAAAAACTTAGACGCTACCATCGACTTCCCAGCTTGCTCCCCACCAGCTACAAGAATGAATCTCTTGTTTGAGTTTAAAATTAAATCCTGTTCCTCTGTCGGAGTAAATCCTACAAGGTCAAAGACTGCAGAAGATATCTGTGTCATCAGTACTTCTTCTTCTTAGTCACCTTCTGACCAGTCTTCTTAGCATACTTCTTAGCAGCAGCCTTACCCTTGCTACTATATGAGAAATGTTTCTTCCCTACCTTTGGCATATGCAACTCCTTTATATCAACATTGCACTAGTTACATTGATAGTTTATAGCTAAAACTTATTACTTTTGCACGGTTTGCACTTTTGCGTATGCTACTAACGACAGATGATGTGTCGCTAATGTCAGTAACTTTCGTAAAACTTACTGCAACACTGCAACACTATTATTCTGAATCTAATATCTTCATCCCTAATGCAATAATACCACCAGTGCATCCAGTTACTACGGCAATGTACTCGTCCCCTGACTTCAACAAGGCTACAGTTGAGACTATCCCCAGTGTAGTAATAGATAATAATATCTGTGGCTTTATCCTTCTTAGAAATTCTCCCAATTCGTTCCTCCGTTCTGGCGGTATCCCATTTGGTCTATTCAAATTATAACCTTAAGGGACTAGCCGGAGGGGAACATGAAGTCACTCGCTGAAAACCCCCGACTAGTCCGACTACTTTTTCTTCTTATGCTTCTTACCACATCCGCAACTCTTACACATACGAGACTCCTTTTACACAGTATACCCTTTATATAAAAATAATCTGTCATAGGTATCCTCCACCCAGAACGCAAAAACCTAAGACATGCCCCCCTTCTTCTCCTCCAAGATATCCTGAACTTGCTCAATCGGAGTTTTATCAGATGATTCAGTAGAATCATTAGCAGATGCAGGAGCATCTTTAGCTAATTTCCTTAACTCTGATAAAACATTCTTAGCAGTATCGTCAGATACAACTACAGTTGGACGATACTTATTCGGCAAGTTCGCATTTAACAGAGTAATCAAGAGTACTGGATTACTCTTAGCATCCTGAAGCTTCACTCTCTCCAATGCTAACTGCTCAAGGTTCTCGCAGAACTGTATATCTGCTTCCTCAATCCTGTCTGCAAATCCATAACTGTTCACAGATATCCATTTCATCATTGTCCTATAATTAACTCCAGCGTATCTAGCTGATACGCTCTTACTCCTTGTCTCTGAATAGCATTTAAGGAATTTAATCTGGTTTCTTACTCTTCGTTTTTGACTAGGACTTAGTGCTTTGTATGTATGTTCAGTAGTATTGTCTATGCGAATTTGGGCTTTGTCCTCTGGATTTTGCACTTTACTACTCCGTAGTATGATAGTTGTGGTTAGTCTTTGTCGATTTTCCAAATAGTATTAGATGTCTAATACTAAGTCAATTTGAGTTTAATCTCAAAACTAATATATATATATATAAC